>Ga0172377_10001497_pt1 | contig 23601 bp, 23 predicted proteins | sample Pumphouse3metaG_FD_119749 | JGI IMG/M metagenome (GOLD analysis project Ga0172377, IMG submission 119749) | Leachate microbial communities from a municipal landfill in Southern Ontario, Canada - Pumphouse #3 metaG | ecosystem: Engineered > Solid waste > Landfill > Unclassified | place: Canada... | reverse complement strand
TGTAGGTATCTTTATCCTAAAAGGAAAAAAACTTGTTTATTATTAGCTTTTGTGAGAGCTATGAGTTTCATAGAACTTCAATCTTATTTTAACAATTTGATTGATAAATGTATTATACGAAGGTTAAAAATGAAAAAAAACTTCATTGATAAAAATATAAAAATTACTGAAGATATTTATGACACGCATATATTAGACCAGTCAAATTGGTTTGGAGAAATCCCACCTTTTACCAATATAGAGCTAAATATATGTAATGTATGTAATCGCAAATGTTTTTTTTGTCCTAAATCTGATCATACTTTATTCCCTAACAAAAAAGAGTATATGAGTTTAAAACTTTATACACAACTTTTAGAAGAGTTAAGTTCTTATTCATTTAAAGGAAGAATCTCATTATGTGGTCTAAGTGAACCTTTTTTACATAAAGGACTAGACCAGTTTGTTGCAATAACAAAAAAGTATTGTCCCCAATCATACTTAGACATATTAACAAATGGAGATTTTTTAACAATTGAAAATACTCAACATCTTTTCAATCTAGGATTAGATAATTTAAAAATAAGTATGTATGATGGACCTGAACAAATTATAAAATTTAGACAGCTTCAAAAAGAGTGCAATTTATCTAATACAGAATTTGTCATTCGAGAAAGATATCTATCTAAAGATGATAATTTTGGTTTAACAATAAATAACCGAGGAGGCACTGTTAATTTAGAAGAGTTCAATGTAGTTCCATTAAAAGAACCTCTAAAAAGAGCTTGCTACTACCCTTTTCATAAAATTATAATTGATGTCAATGGAGAAGTTCTAGTTTGCCCCAATGATTGGCAACACAGCTATTGTGTTGGTAATATACAACACTCTTCTATTATTGATATTTGGAATGGTGAAAAATTTAAAAAAATTCGATTAAAACTTATTAATAATAATAGAGAAGGTAGCCCTTGTAATTCTTGTGATGTTGATGGCACACTCTATGCAAAACTTCATTTTAAAGCATGGAAAGAATATTATGCTCACCAATAAAAAAAGAATTCGTTTCGCATTAATTGGATCAGGTACAATTGCTAAATACCATGCAGAAGTTATTATAAAACTCAACCATATTATTTCCGTTGTATTAATTCATTCAAAAAAACAAAAAAATATTGATTTTTGTACAACCTTTAACGTTGCAACTATTTTAACATCATTAAAAGAATTGAAAAACAATACATCCAATTATGATGCAATCATTATATGTACACCTTGGTATAGCAATGAACAAACTTTAGAAACAATATTAAAATTCAACTTGAATAAGCCTATACTGATTGAAAAACCAATGGTTTTATCCCATACAAAACTACAAAATTTACAACAAAAATATAATTTATCAAATATACTTATTGGATGCAATCGAAGACATTATGATTTTATACCTCAACTCAAAAATATCATATCAACATCGACAATAATTAGTGTTGATGTTTTATCTGCTGAACCTTTTAATAGTATAGATAAAAGCCATAACTTAGCTGATAATATGCTCTGTTTTTACTCTATTCATATTATTGATTTACTTTTCGAATTATTTGGACCTTTAACATTATCCTCTTGCCAAAAAATTATTGTTGAAGAGAAAAAACATTATATTTTAACTCTTTTCTCACACAAAAACTCCTGTTATATCCAAATAAAAATATTATTGGATGTTGCACAAAACAGTTATATCAAAATGTATTGTTCGGACAAAACCATTGAATTACTCCCAATAGAACAAATGCGTATTTATACGAAAATGGAAAAAAGAATCACTGACAAAAATGCTGTATATACTCCAAAGGTTGATGAAACTTATACAACATCATCCCAATTCAAACCAGGTTTTGAAAACCAATTAAAATTCTTTATTAATCGTTACATTATGAATCAATATACCTCGTGTCAAGAATTCACGCGACTTAATTTAATTATGGCTTTATTTGATGAAATAAACAAATAAAATATATTTTTTATATGATTAAAAAATTAAAAAAACCCTCTCCAAACTTTTTGAGCAAACTGAAAATCAAACTCCCAATCAATATCAATACGTTTTTCACCTTCACATTCATATAAAATAGGATTTTTCCCTATCCTTTCATTTTCTTGCTCATACATTTCTCTTGAAGTCATATAAAAAGCATGATTTATTTCATACATTGGTTTTAAATCTTGTGTATTAGGCCATCGATTTATATTTGATTTATTATTCACTAAATCTTTTTGTTCTTCATCCCAAATAAAATTTTGTATCTTATTAACACTCATAATTGTATCAAAACCCTCTACGATACCACTTTTAAACAGTTTTATTGCATTTCTAAAATCATGTTCATTAATAAAAGGAGAGGTCACATGTGACCACATTATATAATCGCCTTTTGTAACAGTAGGTACATATTTTATAATATCATCAACTTTTGTTGTATCTAAACACAATTCATTTGGTCGTTTTACAACTTTCAATTTCGAATTTATTTCTTGATATTTTTGTGCAATCATCATTGTAATTTCACAATTTGTTGAAAGAATTATCTCATCAAACTCTTTCACTTTTATTGCTTGCGACAACTTTATATCAACTAACGATTCTCCCGTAGGAGTAAATTCTCTTGTATTTTTATTTTTTGCTCTTGTACTACCTGATCTTACTGGAATAAAAAGAGATATTTTCATAATTTAATTTCCTTTTGGATACAACATAACAGCCATATTTTATTTGTACGCTTCCTACTACACAATGGATTTTAATAAGTTTTCTTCATTAAACTGCAACAAACAATTTTTAATAAGTTCTCCACTACTAGGAGATTCAATAATAATTAAGGTTTTATTCTTTCCAGTCTCATTTGGTTTAATTATATTTTTTCCTTCCTTAAAAGAATCAATATATCCACAAAATTTAATGTTGGGATTTATAGATTCAATTAAAAATTTTGTTTCTTGAGTCGTTTTAGAATATGGCGCTAAATAATAGGAGGTTTGTCCTTTTATCAATGGGCGTATTTTCTTTATTTTTCTTATATTTTTGAACTTAATATACCATTTTAGGATTTTCACACTTATAAAGTACAAAGATATTTTATTTATATCTATATAATGTATAGGGCTATTTAAAATCAATCTATTCGTTAAATTTTGGTAACGATTTAGAACTTGGCCATCAAACATATTCTTAGATAAAAGCATCTCATCATGTGAGAAATCAACTTTTTTATTTAAATACCATCGTATTTGTTCTTCAATTTTATTCTTATTACTAATATATAAAAAACTATTAAATGTATCCCAAAAACTATTTTTCCATTGATAAAAATCAATTACTATTGTCCTAACTTGTAACAATATTGCCCACTGTATTGTAGTTGAAGGAGTACATATAAATAAGTCAGCTGTCGATAAAATCTCATCAAGTCTTTGCTGCGATATTTTACAGTCATACAGTTCTTCCAAATACAAATAATCGTCATAATTCATTGTAGGATGTAATGAAATGACAAGCTTGTACTCTTTTAAAATTTGTAATGCATTTAAAATAAATTCATGTTCTTGCATTGCTTCATTTTTTGTCATAAAACCATGTTCATAAAATTGTGGTAATGCCAAAATTGCTATTTTTTGATTATGTTTTGCACGCTGTCTCTTATACAAAATATCATAACTAATAGCTCCTATGATATTGATAATTTCTTTTTTAATACCATTTTCAATAAGAAAATTTGAATATACTTTTGTTGAAACACACAATTTATTAATAAGTCCAGAACTTCCTATAAGCCAGGGTTTTTTTGACAATAAGCCTTTTTTATGTAATGCATTAAGTTCAAATGGTTTATACCAAGAATAGCCTTTAAAAAAGAGTTCTTTATAAGCAGAGAATTTTTTAAATATATATTTTTGATATACTGTTTGAGAATAAGAATTAACTCTATGTAAATACGATTCACTACTAAAAATTGATATATCAGGTTCAATATGAACTTGAGAGGATAAAACAACAGGTATAAAACATCGTTTTGCACTCTTTAAAAAAGCTATTTCAGATGATGGAAACTTATCATTATATACGTAAAGACATTTTATTCGATGTTGTTTAAAAAATGTTATTGCATAATTTTCAATATAAGAATATGACAACATCAGTAATTTTTCCAAACAAATCTGTACAAATACATTTTGTTCAAATTTCACAAGAAAATTATACAAATTATCCAGTTTCTTAAATACAGCATCATCTGTTAATTCTGTATACATTACATTAGACAATTTTTTGGCTTTTAAACTTCCTCTATGCAAAATGACAACATCATACTGTTTATTTAATTTTTTAATCAAATCTTCATATATTGTGATTCTATCACCATACAAAATAAACAATACAGAAGATTTATTCATATTTTATATAACTTCATCTAAGTTAACAAATTCAAACTCATTTAATTTACTCTGTCGGGATGCATTAAAAATTTTAACACCCTTATCCTTAGCCAAAAGATGAATTTTATGAAATGCTTCATCTAAACTCTCTATTTCTGGTTGAGCAACTTTTTCTCCTACTTTTATATAATCTTTATGAAAATGATTTTTTTCTCCTTGCGAAATAATAATTTTATTTTCTTCTTGATATTCTTTATATTGTTTTGGAATAATAAAAGAATGGTCAAGTCCAATTAAATAAATTTCCTTGATTCCCATATAAATAGCCATGCTTATCATAGAATAAACAACTGTCGGTCCTGTATAAATTCCTTTATTCATATCAAAGTGTGTTGCATTCATATCAGTTTTAAAATAAATTCCATTCTTTAGTGGTTTTTGAGTTGAGGTCATTAAGAAATCCGCATAAAGCTTATTTTTAGACTCAACTGCTTCTATTTCTAAATAATTTTGTTCCATCATAAGCTTATCTACAACAACATAATATCTAGGTCTCCATTGAGTTTGATTAAACATCAACCAAATTTTATTGGCAGCAAAAGTTATTTCATTTCTTATTTTTTCAATATCGTTAAGCGTTAAACTTGGACCATTTGCAATAACAAATGCTCTATTATTGACATGTTTATTTTTCAAGTTCTGAATATAGTTATCCCGTATTTGTATATCTTTATAATGAATAAAAAAATATTCATTAAGAAGTTGGGTAACAACATATAAGTTTTGTTTGGGCAACACATAAGTTATTTCGTACATATACACTGGACTATATACAAATATATAATCATACTCATTTTTAATATTTTCAGGATGTATAATATTACCGCCTGTTTTATACTTATCAATATAAGCAATTACTTGAATCTTATATTGATTTAAATATTGTTCTACTTCTTTACTAATATCATTGTAAGGAGCCAAATAAACTTTTCGATATTTAAATGGCATGGTTTCTAATCTCAATTCTGCTCCTAAACTTACATTGTATTCATATAACTTTTAAATATGGACATAAATATTCAAATTTGGCTTAAGTATTATAAGACATTAATACTTTCTTAAATATAATTTGAGCTATATTGTTTTTAAAAGATAAAATATTCACATTTTAATGCATAGGGAGTATAATGCAAAAATTCATTCACAATTATATCCATCAACTCACAACTTTACTTCAAAATATAGATTATAAAATAATTGAAAATATATTTAATGAACTTGAAAAAACCATTAAAAACAATTCTAAAATTTATATCATAGGCAATGGAGGAAGTGCTGCTACAGCTTCTCACATGACAAATGACTTATCCGCAGGTTTAAAATTAAGAGACATCAGAAACTTTAATATAGAAAGCTTAAGCGACAACAGTTCTGTTTGTACGGCTATTGCCAATGACATTGGATATGAAAATATTTTTTATGCTCAGATTAAAGACCGGATTAAAAAAGATGATCTACTTATTGCTATTTCATGTAGTGGCAACAGTGCCAATATTGTTAAAGCTGCACAATATGCAAAAGCTCAAGGTTCAACACTTATTGGACTAACAGGATTTGAAGGTGGAATTTTATATCAACTTTCAGATATTAAATTTCATGTACCAACAAATAAAGGAGAATATGGTTTAGTTGAAGATATTCATATGATTTTAGACCATATTTTATACTCATACTACATCTCACTTAAACCCGAAACCAAATCAAAATATACGTTGGAGTAACCATGTTAAAAATAGGAATAGCTGGTTTTGGTAAAATGGGTCAAATAAGAGCTAAAGAGATTTTAAAACATCCTCAAACGAAACTGGTTGCTATTTTTGAACAAGCGGGTGAAGTATCAACACATGAATACTGTAATGCCATTTTTTGCAATAGCTATGAAGAGTTATTAAAACAAGATCTTGATGCTCTTTTTATTTGTGCTTATAATAATGTTGCAGCACACTATACAATTCAAGCACTAAAAAAAGGTTATCACGTGTTTTGTGAAAAACCACCTGCACACACAACAAAAGAATTAGAGGCTGTTTTAAGTGTTGAAAGAAATTCTAATAAAATCTTAAAATATGGCTTCAACCATCGTCTTCATTACTCCGTTATTGAAGCTAAAAAAATTATAGATTCTAATGCCATGGGAAAACTGCTTTGGCTACGAGGTGTTTATGGCAAAGCAGGCAGTATTGATTATCATAAAAACTGGAGAAATTATAAACAATACTCAGGTGGTGGTATTTTATTAGATCAAGGTATTCACATGCTTGATTTGATGTGCTATTTCAATAACTCTGATTTCGATGTTTTAAACGCAACATTAAGCACATCATATTGGGATATAGAAGTTGAAGACAATGCTATGATTACGCTAAAGAATGATAATATTATAGCAACCCTACACTCCAGTGCAACTCAATGGAAACATAAATTTTTATTAGAAATGTGTTTTGAAGAGGGGTATATTCATCTTGATGGTATCCTTTCAAACTCAAGAAGCTATTCACCTGAAACACTCATTTGTGGCAGAAGAGAGTTTGAAGATACCACATACGCCATGGGAAAGCCCAAAGAAAATATAACATGGTTTGAAAACGACGATTCATGGAAACTTGAATTAGATGAATTTGTCCAAGCAATTACATCTCATTCAACACTCATTCATGGCACAAGTCAAGATGCTTACAGAGCACTTAATCTTGTTGAAAGAATCTACGACAAAAGTGGTTTTTATGCGTAAAAAAGTTTTATTAACAGGAGGAAGTCGAGGGATAGGCAAAGCTATTTTAGAAGAGTTAAACATCAACTACGAAATAACAGCTCCTTCACAAAAAGAACTAAATCTTTTAGATTTTAATTCAATCGATACTTTTTTTAAAAATAATACGACAGAGTTTGATATTTTAATCAACAATGCAGGCATTAATATCATTAAGCCTATTGATACTATTTTAAATGAAGATATACACAAAATAGCATCTATCAATTTATATGCACCTCTAAAACTCATTCAAAACGTTATACATAATATGAAACAAAAGAAATTTGGAAAAATTGTCAATGTTAGTTCAATTTGGGGTATTCGTTCAAAAGAGTATCGAACATTATATAGCAGTACAAAATTTGGTATTATTGGTCAAACTAAAGCACTTGCAAGAGAGCTTGGAGAACACAATATTCTTATTAATGCAATTTGTCCCGGATTTACAGCCACAGATTTAACCATGCAATCACTTAGTAGCGATGAGTGTAAAGCACTACAAAAAGAGATACCATTAAAACGCTTGGCTCAACCTGAAGAAATTGCTAAAACGGTAAGATTTCTTATTAGTGATGACAATACTTATATAACAGGACAAACCATTATTGTTGACGGAGGTTTTACCGCATGAACAGTTTGACGTTGCATTCCAATATTCATAATTATGAAGTACTTTTTGAACATGATTTTGGTTTCTTAGATAAATTAAAAACTCTTGAACATAAAGCATTTATTATTGATAAAAATGTCTATAAACTCTACAAAGAGATATTCAAAGGTATTAAAAAAAGTGAACTTTTTTTATTTCATGCTACCGAAGAAAATAAAACACTTCAAAGTGTTCAAGAAATTTATGCCTTCCTTGCAAAATTTAAAGCCAAGAGAAATTTAACACTGATATCCTTTGGAGGAGGTATCACTCAAGATGTTACGGGTTTTGTTGCTTCAACGTTGTATCGTGGAATTCGCTGGATATTTATACCAACAACATTTTTAGCACAAGCTGATAGCTGCATAGGAAGCAAAACATCATTGAACTTTGAATCATATAAAAATATTTTAGGAGGCTTTTATCCTCCTAATACCATACATATTTATCCTCAATTTTTAAATACCCTTACAAAAAAAGACTTTTATAGTGGTATAGGAGAAGTAATTAAATTTGCTTTATTAAAAGAGGAATACCCTAAAAACTTTCACACTATTATTAAAACCGTTGAGGCACTAAAAAAGAATAAAAAAATGCTTCAAGCAATACATAAAACAATGGAAATTAAAAAAGCTTATATTGATGAAGATGAGTTTGATACAGGGAAAAGAAATCTTTTTAATTATGGACACTGTTTTGGACATGCTTTAGAAAATGCATCACACTATAAAATTCCACATGGTATTGCAGTTACCATAGGAATGATTTATGCCAATATTATTGCTTTTAAAAGAGGTTTAATTTCTCAAAAAAGATACCAGTTTTTGAACCAATCTCTTTTGATTCCAAATATCTTTATCAAACTCAAAAAAGAGTATTTCAATAAAAAAATACTTTTACAATCCATGAAAAATGATAAAAAAAGAGTTGGTAAAGATTTAACCATTATCATTCCTATTGATGATGAAATTAGAGCATCAAAAATCAATGACTTAACAGTAAAAGAGTTTAATATGGCTTTGCAATATTTAGTAAAAATGTTAAAAGTAACTTGAAAATGAAAAATATTCAACACTTCAAAGATAAATCTATTTATATAGCACCTAAAAATAAAGAGACCCAAGAATTAAGAGACCTCCTATTTCAAAATGGGTTTAATGTCAAGTTGTTTATTGATAACTTTAAAAAGGGCTCAGATATTTTTAAAGACAATCTCTTTACAGACGAAGACATAGTCATTATTTATAGTCCAAACTACTACAAAGATATTATAAATACACTTAATACAAAAGCCATTTATATTTTAAAAAAGCCCACCAACACCATTAACTTTGAAATCATTGAAAATTCAAGCTTTAAAGGCTATGAAGACATCAAAAAAGTCAATCAAAATTTTAACAGTTTCGAGGCTCAAAAAGAATTTTGGGAAAAACACTTAAAAGACTCTTTTCTAAAAGATACCACACTTAAAGAGTATGGCTATTCATGGGGAGAACCTGAAAACAACAATGATATTTTAGGCAACTATTTAAGTATTAAAAACGAACTTTTAGAACTTATTAATACAAATTCTACCGTACTTGAATTAGGAACACTAGGAGGCAAGTGGACACAATATCTTCTTGATGCAAACAAAATTATTTGTGTTGATATTAACAGTTTTTTTATTGAGGTCATACAAAAACGTTTTAAACACTATAACAATAAGTTTCAATTTTACATCTCTAAAGGGAATGAACTAAGTGGTATCCCAACACACAGCATCAATTTGATTTTTTGTATTGATACTTTAGTTCGAGTTGAAAAAGAGTCTATTTTTGCTTATATTAAAGAGTTTTCAAGAGTATTAAAGCCAAACGGTCAAGCTATTATCCATCTTCCAAATAGTGATATTGCATCGTGTCAACAAAGAGATTTTACTGACATATCAACACATGACATACAACAAGAGTTTGAAAAATATTTCTCCCTAGTTGTCCTTGATTCAACAACAATTACCCATGGTACACTTGTTAAAATTAATATATAAAGATATATAGAATGAAAATTGCCGTTACTTCAAAAAGTTTTAGCCAAAACAAACAACTCATTGAAGAATTAAAAACAGTTTTTTCAGATATAAAACTTAATCATGCAACACAAAAACTTCAAGATGAAGAAGTTATTGATTTTTTAAAAGATTGTGATGGTGCTATTGTTGCACTTGAAGAAATCAATCAACATGTGATTGACAATCTACCTAATCTAAAAGCTATCTCTAAATTTGGTGTAGGATTGGATAATATTGACATCGGGTATTGTAAACAAAATAGTATCAAAGTCGCTTGGGAAAAAGGTATTAATAAATTCAGTGTAGCAGAAATGACGCTTGGCTATATGTTAATGCTGTTAAGAAATCTCTATACAACTTCAAACCTTCTAAGTAATAATATTTGGGAGAAAAATGGTGGTACATCACTGTATAAAAAAAATATTGGTATTATTGGTGTAGGGTACATAGGAAAAGAACTTATAAAACTTTTAAAACCTTTTGATTGCACTATTTTTGTTAATGATATTATTGAACAAAAATCCTATTACCACAAAAATAATCTTATAGAAACAACAAAAGATGAAATCTTTTCTACATGTGATATTATAACTGTTCATACCCCTTATACACAAGAAACACATCATTTAATCAATACAAACAATCTTAATAAAATGAAACCAACTGCTTTTATTCTTAACTCTGCACGGGGGAATATTGTTAATTTAGACGATTTATACGATGCAATTATTAATAAAAAGATTGCGGGTGCTGCTTTAGATGTATATGACAAGGAACCACCTTCTCACCCTATACTTCAACTTCATAATGTAATTTGTACACCCCATATAGGAGGGAACTCCCAAGAAGCTGTATTAGCTATGGGAAGAAGTGCTATTCAAAAATTAAAGGAGCTCTTATTATGTTAAATAATAAAAAAATTGTTGCTATGATTCCTGCACGACTAGGAAGTCAAAGAATACCAAAAAAGAATTTAAGACTTTTAGGAGATAAAGTATTAACACAATGGGTTGCACAAGCATGCATCAATGCAGATATTTTCGATGATATTTATATTAATTCAGAATCCGATATTTTTGATAAAATTTCATCAGATGTAGGAGTAAAATTTTATAAAAGAAGTGATGAATTAGCAAGCAATAGTGCTACAAATGATGACTTTGCCTTAGATTTTATTGAAAATATTGACTGTGATATTTTAGTTCAAGTTAATCCAACATCCCCTTTTACCAAACATGAAGATATTAAAGCTTTAGTAAAAATGTTTTTAGAAGGTGATTATAAAACTGTCCATACTGTTAAAGATGAACAAATTGAAGGCTTGTATGAAGGGCAACCTTTGAATTTTGACCCATTAAAACAGATGCCTCCCTCGCAAGAGTTAACACCTATTAAAATTTTTACTTCATCTATTATGGCATGGGATACTCAGAAATTTAAAGACAATATGCAAAAAAGTGGTTGTGCTGTTTATGGAGGAGATGGTAAAATTGGTTATTATACAATAACAGGAGAAGGCATGATTGATATAGATAATGAAAAAGATTTTTACTTAGCTGAAGCAATTTTAAAAATGAAAGAGACAACAATAAAAAAGAGATATTATGAAATCTGATGCAAATGTACCTAATATATTAAAGCAAGATGGTGTACTACATAGTGTATTTGATATGGCCAATCAAGGAATTACACATATTCCAGATTTAATAAAAAAATATGGTAAAAACAAATCATGGTCTCATACACTTGTTGATACCGAGTCTAACTCTGCAACACTTATTTGTCAATTACCTGGTGAAGGAAATAGAAGACATCATCACCCTGATTGGAATGAGTGGTGGTTTATTATTGACGGTACTTGGGAATGGGATATTGAAGGTGATAAAAAAATTATAAAAAAGGGTGATTTAGTTTTTATGCCCAAAAATAAAAAACACAAAATAACAGCTATTGGTAATGAAGCAGCAATACGAATTGCCGTCAGCCGCTATGATGTTGCTCATGTTTATGATATGGATGATTATTAATGAAATATGTTTTACCTTTGAAAATTGATTTTCAAAAGTCGCATGGGTCTTTTTTATTTGATAAGAAAAGCCAAATGTACTATTTAGATTTTTTTAATATGTACTCCTCTTTACCACTAGGATACAATCATCCTATCTTTGATTCACATTTTAAAGAAAAAATAAATGAAATATCCTATATTAGAATGGCAAATAATGTCTGTGAAAGCGATGAACTTATTGAGTTTGTTGAACTGTTTAAAAGCTATACATTCTCATCAAACTATCACTTTACTTGTACCGGTGCACTGGCCGTAGAAGCAGCACTCAAAGCTGCTATGCACTATAAAAAAATTAATAATCCTATGGTACTAAGTGTCAAGAACTCTTTTCATGGTGTTAACAGCTGGGGATTTACAACAAGTCAAGTAGGTATTACACAAAAAAGAATGGAATACTTTCCTAAAAATAATTGGCTTCATTTACATCTAGATGAAATTATACATTATCTTCAAACGCAGTCAACTCAAGATATTGTTGCTGTGTTAATAGAACCTATTCAAGCAACCAATGGCGATATTTATTTAAATACTCAAAAATTAACTACCATAAAAGAATTGTGTGCACAAAACGATATTTGTTTTATTTTAGATGAAATTCAAACAGGATTTGGTACGACAGGAAAAATGTGGTACTACGAACATATTAATCTTCTTCCTGACATTTTAGTTTTTGGTAAGAAAGCACAAGTATGTGGTATTGTTACAAATGACAAATACAGTGAAATTTTAAATAACCCTTACCAAAAGCTTGATGTTACTTTTGATGGTGAACTCATTGATATGGTAAGAGCTACTTATATTCTAAAAGCATTTCAAGATTTATCTTTTTTACACAATGTAATACAAAATTCAGAACTTCTTAAACAACACTTAGAACATAAAGTACAAAACTATCGATCACTGGGCTATCTTATTGCTTTTGATTTTACATCTCAACAAGAAAGAGACAACTTTGTACAGCGTTGTTTTGAGAACAGTCTTTTAATCAATAAAGCAGGTGAATTGACCGTAAGACTTCGACCCAATTTAGCATTAACACAAGAAGAGTTAGAACTTTTTCTTAAAAAAATTAATCTTGAGTAAATAAAGACTCAAACTCAACCCTTGGAAAAATCTCTAACTTTCCACCTTGTGTTGCATTATAAATTTCGATGCCCTTTTTATCACAATAGTCTTTAATAATTTGAAATTGATACGTTATATTATCAAGCCTTGGTTCTGTCCAAACATCTCCCTTTTTTCGATAATTCTTATGAAAATGATTGCTCTCTTCATCCGATATTTTATACACATACTCTTCAGTTTTAGAAGGAAATGTATAATGGTGGTCAAATCCAATTAAATAGATCTCTTTACATTCTAAAAATATAGCAAACTCAATCATTGAAAATGCAACACTTTCTCCACCACCAAAGCCTTTAAAAAGACTATTTGAACAATATATATCTTGATATGTTTTCATATTCTTTAAATTATAATAAACACTGTTTTTAAATTTCTTAATCCCATATTTATTTGGGAAAAATTTAACTCCAACATCGTATTTTAAAATCTCATCATAATACTCTTTTATGTCCAAAGGATCTTCAATAGTATAATAAGAAGGTCTCCAAGTTGTCTCTTCAAATGCTAAAAATATTTTATTAGAAGCAATTGTAAGTTCATTCTTTAATCTTTCTAAATGTTCAATTTTTAAACTAGGACCATTACCTATAATAAAAATCCTTCTATTGGGATGCTTTTTTATTTTATTGATATTTGCAATATTTTTTGTTAAAAAAATATGATATTTTTCAGCTATCATAAACTTACAATTATGCCTATATCGATACCATTTTTGTTTATATACATTTAATTTTTGTATCAAGTAAAAAAGTTTGATTTTGCACTTACTAAGAGTACTATTATTGGGTATAAAGTAATATTTTTCATTAATATAATATACAAAAACTTTGTTATTCGATGATATACTTTGTTCTATACTTTTCCAATGATTAGGACTAAAAATAAAAATATAATCATGTGATTTTATTTCTGTTGGTTTAACAATAAAAGACTCTTCTTTATAATTATCTATAAAACCTAAAACATTAACTTTTTTTGAAAGTAAAAAGTTTTTTAACTGTTCTGTTATATCATTACAAGGGGCTAAATAAATATTCTTATTTTCTAAATTCAACGATTATCCTTTATTGTATCAAAATCAACTCTTGGAAATATTTCAAGTTTCCCACCCCGTGTAGCATTAAATATTTTTATACCATTTTTGTCTGCATATTTTTTTGCAGTTTGCAATGCTTTTAATTGTGCTTTCGGATTTGGGGCTAACCATTTATCACCTTTTGTTCTATAATTCTTATGAAAATGATTATTTTCATTTTGATGTATAATAACACTGTTATTATACTCACCTTTAAAAGAATAATCAAAATCCATTCCTATGAAATAAACCTCTTTTATTCCCATGTATAATGCAAGTTCCAATAATGAATATGTTACAGAATATCCAGGATATATTCCATTTAATACATCTGATGAGAAACTGTACTCACCCAGTTTATTTGGAATTAAAGGATAATAAAGCCCATCTTTTATTTTAGGATGATGTAATAAATGTTTTAATGGAAATAGTTTAATAGAGTCTTTCAATTTACAAACCTCATCATAGTACTCTGCTATATCATAACTATCTTCAACACTATAATATGTAGGTCTCCAGTTCGTTTGTTCATAAGCAAGAAATATTTTATTAGCTGCGAAAGTAACTTCATTTTTTAATGCATCCAAGTCCTCAATTCTTAAACTTGGTCCATTACCAATAATAAATGCTCTCTGATTAATGTGTTTATTTTTTAATTGTGCAAGTTTTTTCTCATTTGAAGATAAATAGACATTATACTTTTTGGCAATAAAAAATTTTAAAGAAAAATAGAAGTTAAATATATAAGGTTCTTGTAAACATTTTGAAATTAAAACGCTTATTGAATTAAAAGGTAAAAAACTAAAATATCTGTGATTATTATATAAAATAAATAACTTTTCTTTGGGTAAATCTTTTATTATCTCTTTATAGTAGTTTGGACTATATAAAAATATATAATCATACTCCTTAATTGATATTGGTCGTTCGATATTATCTGATTTCTTATAGTTATCAATATATTTAATTTTTAATGGTTTAAAATTTTTGTTTATAAAATCAAACAACTCATTAGTAATATGATTTGATGGTGCTAAATATATTATTTTATTGTTAAAATCTATTGTTTTGAATTTATCAGAAAACTTAATAATATGTGATCCAAAACTAAAATTTTTCATTGCCTAATTTTCTCTTTTAAGTAATATATTTAAAATCTTTTTATTCAATTTAGCTTTGTTATTAATATTAATACATATATGATTTAAATAAAAAAAAACAAATTGTTTTATCTTTTTTTTCATATCTGATGAATATTTCACAAAAAGTTTTCTTTTCAATTGCTCTAAATCATTTATATTTCTTGTACAATAAGAATAATCACTTTTTCCAAAAGTCGTTACAGGTTTCAAATATAATAATGCTTCAAAACCTACACCAGAATTGATAGTATAAACACCCGTTGAGTGTTTAATTGCCGTTGAGATATCTCCTTTATAAATAATAATCTTCTTTTCCTTCTCCAAACGATACAATAGTTTTTTAACATTTTCATTATTACATTTAGGATGTCTTTTTACAACCAACTTAATTTCTTTATCATTTAAAATATCAGCTACTTTTTTTAAAAGTTCTAATGGTTCAAAATAACTCAATTGAATCACACTATCATCTATAATTTGCATAGGGAAGAAAATAAACTTCTCTTTAGGTAAAGGAGTTTTAATTAATTCTTGTGTATATTTTGTTAAAGCTTTATTTTCATAATCTTTCTTAATTTTATTAAAAAAGATATCAACTTTTTTGGTATAGACTTTTTTTAATACTTCTTCAATATCATATTCACATAATGAATGCCACCCACTATAACCTTGCCAATCCAAAGTTATATAACCTTTTAAGTATGACTCTTTATATCGATAAATATTTTGTACTTTATCTCCAACAGAATGATATGAAAACAAAATATCATTCTGTCGTATTTCTCTTTTAGTAAAAATATCCAAGTTGATTTTTGGAATAGTTTCAAAACGCAAATGATTTTTAATACAAAAATTTATAATCTTTTTACAAAAAAGATGTTGGGTATCATTATTTAAAGTACTAAAAGATGGGGTTTCAATAACTATTTTTTTATTTAATAATACCCCTCCACCGTTTTCAATATCAACGAAAATATCAACTTCTTTTGGAAACACCACATCTTCAATAATCTCTTTACAATAGTTTCCCCAAACTATAACACAAGCACTATTCATATTCTTAATTGCTTCATAAGGTACAATCTCTATATGTTTATAGGTAGATTTTAAATATTTATAATTTTTATCTATAATAAAATGAACATCTGAATGTATTTTATTTAAATATCTTTGCGTAGTATTAGAATAACCACACAGATAAACTTTCTTATATGTATGACGTTGAATAATTTGTATAATCTCTTTATTTGTCAAAAGTTTATAGTTGTTCAATTACAGCCTTCATCCACTGATGGTTGTTTCTAAAATGCGGCGATGAGATAAAATGACCATCTACAACCACATCTTCATCTAAATACTCACACCCACTGTTGATTAAATCATCTTTCATCCCTTTATAACAGGTTGCTTTTTTCCCTTGCATAATTTTTGCAGAAATGGTTACCCACGAACCATGGCAAATCGTGGCAATGATTTTTTTCTTTTCATCCATGTCTTTTACAAAATCCAAAACCTCTTTAACTTGTCGTACTCTATCAGGTCCTTCATGCCCTCCAGGAATAATAACCATGTCAAAACCTTGCTCATTTAGTTCGCTGCATTTTATGGTTGGGGTTGCTGTTTGTCCTAACTTTCCTGTAACCTCAGCATCTCCTGCTACGGCAACATCAACTTGAATCCCCTCTTCTTGCAGTCTGTAAAAGGGGTAAGTAAACTCACTGTCTTCAAACCCTTTTCCCACAATAATTACGGCTTTCTTTGACATCTTCTACTCCTGTTTTGTAATCTTTAAATAGATAAAATTGTTATTAATCTTATACGAATTGAGCATGGTTTCACTTAAAACCAATAACTGCCCTACTTCAAACGCTTTTTGACCATTTTCATTCCAAATATTTCGGTTTAACAGTGTAATAATTACGGCTTCACCTTTGTTATCATACAGCGTTAAAAGCTCTTCTTTGTCTTTAGCATACCCTATTTCAACTCCACACTCACCCAATTTTTTATACGTACATTGCTTGGGTCTATTTTTGATGGTTAAACCCTCTTTTTTTTCATAATGCTTATAATCTTCATATGCCATTGCTGTACGTCCATACTGATCATCTATTCTGCATAAATCAAACTTATTCACAGGAGATTCTATCTCCATAACTATCGCTTCTTGATTGCTTTGATTGCTTGTTTGATGATACACGTGTTTGCCCAAATAAATCCCATTGAGTTTTGTAAGCGTGGATGCTTCATCTAAGGTTTTACACACCACTTTACCCTTTAAACAAATTAAGGAGGTGTTTTTATGCAAATGAGCATGCATTGAGGTTTGCTGTAAAGCTTGAATATGCAATATCCAAATTGCCACATCTTCGTTTTCAAAGAGCATATATTCATGTCCCCAAGGTTTTTTAACCCATATATTTGAAAAGTCCATTGAAGTAAAATTCATATTTTGTTGTTCACTGATGTTTTGTGCTTTATCTTTAGCTGAAGGCATGCTTTTATCGATAATCATCAAACGGTCTTTATCTCAATGGTTTGTTCCACTGTTTTTAGCGTATCTTTTGCTTCTTGAAGTGTTTTTCCCGTACAAATAATAAAAATAACTCTTGAAGCACAATCAATATATTCTCCAACCACATCGCCTACTTCATAGCGTAAAAAAATCTCTTCCACGCCTGCCATTGCTTTGGCTTCTTTTATGCCTTTAATATCTACAATCACCCCTGGCTTTGGCCACAAAGAACCTGTAACCCCAAATCGTTTTAAGGTATTTTCTAAAAGAGTGTTATCAAACTTTTTTTGAACTGCGGTTAAAATGGCACATTTTAAGATATTTTTACCCGTACTTCGTGGGACTAAATATTGGCAATCAAATCCGCCAGAGTGTCGAACAGTTAGCTCAATAATTCTTGGACCATTTTGTGTATAAATCGTATCAAGTTTCACTGCACCCACATGAATATTTAAATCATTGGCTACTTTTTTTGCCAATGCATACAGTTCATTTTGTTTTGTTAAATCAAGTTGTGTGGGATGCACCAACCCCGTTTCAACCGCAAACCCATCTTTAAAGGTAAACTTTCTATCTGTAATAAAGCCGTTGTGAAACACCCCATCAATATCCACCAAACACTCAACCGTTTGTTCTTGCCCTATCCACAACTCTTCAAGTAAGACTCGACCATATTTTTCAACATTTTTATGAATAAATTCAATCAGCTCTTGGGTGTTTTCATAAAAGATTTTCATATCACGACTGGCAGAATTATTGGTTGGTTTTACAATAAGTGGAAAAGGTACCGTGCTGACTATTTTTTCTAAATCGCAACTATTATTGCCATCAATAATCGCAAACGTTGGTACAGGGTATCCCAGTTCTTGAAGTTTGAGTCTAAACTGGTCTTTATTTTTACACAACAGTGCCGTTTGCAAACTCACACCTTTTAATCCCAAATACTCATTCATAGCAGCCATGGTTTCAGGAGCATCAATGCCAGCAGCTAAAACCCCTGCAATATTCAATGTACATTTTTTAAGACAGTCTATATGCCCTTGTATATCGAAAATATCCAAAGGAATAAACTCATCACACCACACTTCAGCTGCACAATTTTTATTTAAATCACTGACAACCGTTTTTAAGCCTAAGGCTTTGGCTTCTTGGATTAAAGGAATTTGAAGAACTCCCCCTCCTATAACCCATAAATATTTTTCATCTGCTTTCACGTCAACTCTTTTACTATTTTTTTTGCTAGCTTCTTTTTTGAAAACTTTAAATCAAGCTTTTCATACACATCATGCTGTTGAATATATTTTAATTTATCTTTTAAGACTTCAAGCGTTAAATCTTTGGGACAAACCGTCGTATCTATTTTTCTGTTTTCTAAAAATTGTGTGATACTATTTTGGTTGCTTGCGACTTGTATATTAACAAATTTTTTCTTTAATGCCATCACTTCAAAGAGCGTTCCACCACTGGCACACACAACGAACTGTTTGGAACTTAACACTTCAGCAATATTATCAATATCAACCAACACTTCTATACTGTGTTTATTTTTTAACGTATCTATATGGGGGTTCACGTAGCTTGTTATGATACTTATTTGATAATTTGGGTTAATGGCTAAAAGCAATTCACTCACCTTTAAAGAGAGGTTTAAAGAATCATTGCCCCCTAAAATAATTGCCACGGAGTTTTTTTGTATTTTTGTTTGATAGGTTTGAAAAAATTCATCTCTTAAAAGCGTGTAAGCACTGCCACAAAAAACTTTTGTTGTTGGAAGAACTAAGGTAGCATACATCTTTCCCTTTGCTTGAATACCATGATTTAAGACCATATCACAATGATGTGCTTGCAAAGTATCATCAAAACTCAAAATTTTTAATTTTTGATGTTGCGTTTTTAATGCATTTTCAAATGAACCATCAATATCATAAGAATCAATGATTAAAAGCTTTAAATGCAACACTGCAATTAAAGAACTCAACTCTTCAACGTCATTGCTTTTAAGCGTATAGATATTAAAGCCTGCTTTTAAAATCTCCAGATTAATATTGCCTTTTAACTCTTGTGTTGCAAAAGAGATATTTAAATACTCATCTTGTTGTTTTAATCGTTGTGCTAAGAGTAAACAACGTTTAACATGTCCCAATCCAAGACTTAATGATGAGTCACAGCGAAGGAGAATATTCTTCAAGCCTATCACCCATTTTATAATTTTTTGTTGCTTTTTTCCCTAAAAGTTGAGGCAAATACTTTGGATGCATGCTGTACCCTGGACGAACGGATTTAAGATTTTCAAGTGTAAAGGCTTCTCCTTTTTTAATATCTTTACACACATAAATACTGCGTGCATAATTACGACTTTGTTGCTTGCGTTCATTCATACGATAATCCACACTTCCTAAAAGTTTTTGTGTTTCTCGTACAGCTTTTACCATCGAAGTAAACTCTTCTTTATCTAAAGAAAAGGCACAATCATGCCCACCTATACTTTTATCCAAAATAAAATGCTTTTCAATCACACAAGCACCTAAAGCCACCGCTGCAATAGGTGCTGTAATGCCTAAAGTATGATCAGAAAACCCCACTTCAACCCCAAATGTCTCCTTCATATTGGGTATGGTTTTTAAATTTGCTTCTTTCAAGGGTGCGGGGTAGGCACTGGTACATTTTAATAAAATAATATCTTCATTGCCCTGTTGTTTACAAATATCAACGACCTCTTGAATTTCATCAATTGTTGCAATGCCGGTGCTTATAATAATTGGTTTTTGTTTACTTGCCGTGTAACGAACCAACTCATAATCGGTTATTTCAAATGAAGCAATTTTATACGCACTGGGATTAAATTGTTCAAGAAAATCAACAGCACTTTTATCAAAAGGCGTTGAAAAAATATCAATGCCTAAGTTTCTGGCATATTCAAACAACTCTTTATGCCACTGCCATGGCGTATAGGCCTCTTCATACAATTCATATAAATTTTTGCCATCCCAAAGGGTGCCACCTTTTATCATAAAATCATCATTGCTGCAATTGAGTGTTAAAGTATCCGCACGATATGTTTGCAGCTTAATAGCATTTGCCCCACACTCTTTGGCCGCTTGAATTGTTTGTTTGGCAACTTCTAATGAACCGTTATGATTGGCTGAAAGTTCTGCAATGATATACACCCCATCTTGTGTTAAATCAAAATTTCCGATTTTCACGTTTGACTCCTTTGTATCACTTCATACATAATTTCAGCTCTTTCCCAATCTTCAGGCGTGTCAATATCTTGAACCAAATATTGTGGCAAGACAATGGGAATGGAATCTTTTGAAAACATTATCTCACTGGAAGTTTTTCTGAGGTTTGTGAAATAAAACTGCCCTGCATCTTGATACGCTTCTTCTAAATCTTGACTGCGTTTTGAAAAATTTTCAGGCCAAAACATTTCACACCGTTTATCTTTTGTTATTTTAAATGTTCTTTGAATGGGAAATGGCATGGATGTACAAGCAAAGGCATTTTTTGCATTGGAGTTTTTTAATTTCTCAAAAGCTTCAATAAGATATTTTTCTTGTAAAAAAGGTGCTGTTGCATAAATAGTACAACAATAATCATACTCTTCTTTTTGCTCTTTTAAAACATTTAAAGCATGAGAAATAACGGCACCTGTTCCCGTAAAATCATCGCTTAACTCTTTGGGTCGCAAAAAAGGCACTTGTGCTCCGTATTTTTGAGCAATTTGAGCGATGTTTTCATCATCGGTTGAAACAATGACTTTATCAAAAAGTTTAGACTTGATTGCAACTTCAATGCTGTAAGCAATCAATGGCTTTCCATGAAATTCTTTTATGTTTTTTTTAGGGATTCGTTTGCTTCCACCTCGTGCTGGAATGATTGCAATGCAATTAGCCATTTAAAACCTCAAATAAACTTTTTATCACATAGGCTTGTTCTTCATCACTTAAATTTACATACAAAGGTAAAGAGAAGCACTCTTCATAATATTTATTCATCATTGGTGTAATTTCACTTCCATAACCCAAATTTTTATAAAAAGGCTGCTTATTAATAGGCATATAATGCACCTGCAAGCCAATGTTTTTTTTTCTCATTTTTAAAAAAAGCTCTTCTTTTGAGATTTTCAATAAAGAAAAATCAACTCTTACAACATACAAATGATACGAAGAGTTTGCATCAAACGCGTATAAAGGTTTTACGATGGTATTTTTAAAAGCTTCATCATATTTTTGTGCCAATTCTTTTCTTCGTTTTACAAAACGGTCCAGTTTTTTTAATTGGCTTAAACCTAAGGCACACTGTATATCGCTTATACGATAATTGTACCCTAAGTCGTGCATCTCATATTCCCAAGGCTTCATGTCTGAGGTTTTTACCATGCCATGATTTCTAAGCGTTAATAACTTCTTGTATATCTCTTTTGAGTTTGTTGTAATTGCCCCGCCCTCACCTGTGGTAATATGCTTAACAGGATGAAACGATAAAACACAGCAATCACTGTTTGTACAACTGCCTGCTTTAATCTTTTCAAAAGAAGCCCCTAAAGAGTGTGCACAATCTTCAAGAATTTTAATATCATAGTTGGCTTTTAAGTGTGCTAATTTCTTTTGATTCAAAGGATTTCCGCTAAAATGAACCCCATAAAGTGCTTTAATGCTGGTATCTTTTTTAAGCATCTCTTTGCATTTATCTAAATTGATATTTCCATCTTCACCAATATCTATAAAAACTGGTTTTGCTTTCGCATAAAGAACAGAGTTTGAAGTGGCTAAAAAAGAGTTTGGAGTGGTTAAAACCTTATCGTTTTGATGTAATAAACCCAAAGAAGCCAAATGCAGTGCTGCTGTACCACTTGATACAACAACACAATATTTTGCCCCCACATAAGAAGCAATTTCTTCTTCAAATGTTTGAACCTTTGGTCCTGTCGTTAAAAAATCACTCTGAAGTATTTGAATAACACTTTGAATATCATCATCACCGATGCTTTGTTTTGAGTAGGGAATAAATGCCATTAATACTCTTTAATTAACTGTAAAAACTTATCTTTGGTTAACCAAGTGTCATTGTTTCCTGAGTTATACTCAAAGCCTTGAAGCACTTTATTTCCTACTTCACCCAAAATATTTTTATCATAATTGCGTTTGCTTGTAAATGTAATAGTAGGACTGATGACAAAATGGTCATCAAATTCATACGTTAAATGAGAATCATCCGCAGGACACATGATTTCATGCAGTTTTTCACCGGGTCGTATACCAATAATTTTTTGCTCTAAATTTGGTGCCATAAATGAAGCCAAATCAATAATTTTAATGGAAGGAATTTTAGGTACAAAAATCTCTCCCCCTTGCATTCTTTCAAAGTTTTTCAAGACAAAATTGACACCTTGTTCTAATGTGATTAAAAATCGGGTCATCTTTTCATCGGTTATGGGTAGTGTTTTTTCTCCACTTTCGATAAGCTTTTTAAAATAGGGGATGACTGAACCACGACTGCCTATAACATTACCATAACGTACCACTGAAAATTGAATATTAGACGTTCCGACTAAATTATTAGCAGCCACAAAGAGTTTATCTGAAGCCAATTTTGTTGCTCCATATAAATTCACAGGATTAGCAGCTTTATCTGTTGATAAGGCAATAACTTTTGTAACACCATTGTCTAAAGCCGCATCAATGACATTTTGAGCCCCATTAATATTGGTTTTAATACACTCCATTGGGTTGTACTCGGCAATGGGAACATGCTT
>Ga0172377_10001496_pt1 | contig 23628 bp, 14 predicted proteins | sample Pumphouse3metaG_FD_119749 | JGI IMG/M metagenome (GOLD analysis project Ga0172377, IMG submission 119749) | Leachate microbial communities from a municipal landfill in Southern Ontario, Canada - Pumphouse #3 metaG | ecosystem: Engineered > Solid waste > Landfill > Unclassified | place: Canada... | reverse complement strand
GTTTAAGTGGAGCAAACAAAAAAAATCAAGGTGGTGTTATGTTGGCACATGCACCAACCGCATTATCGTGACGGCTTAGATGGACACTATCGATTGCCGTGGGTTTATTTGCACGCGATGAAAGATTACACCGATATGGTGGCTTATTTGGAGGCTAACCCGGAAGCACGCGTGGTGGTTAATTTTGCGCCAGTGTTGTTGGAGCAGTTGGATGATTACGCCGCGCAGATGCAGACTTGGTTGACACAAGGCAAGCCGATGCAGGATCAGTTGTTAAATCTGGTTGCTGGTGCGCAAGCTATTCCAAGCGATTTAGAGGGACGTCAACAAATTGTCATGGCGTGTCAGCGTGCGTTTGCACCGACCATGATTGATCCGTGGCCGTTGTTTCGTCATTTAGTCAATATGGTGCGCCCTTCGACGCCGGATACGACCACTAATGATTTAATGCTGACTTACCTCACCCCGCAATACTTTGTCGATTTATTGATGTGGTATCACCTAGCGTGGATGGGCGTGAGTGTACGTAAGCAGGATAAGCGCATTCAGGTATTAATCGAAAAAGGGCGTAATTTTGACGCTCAAGATCAGCGCTTGCTGGTCGAGGTTATGGCCGAGGCAACAGTCCAGATTATTCCGCGCTATCGGCGCTTGATGGAGCGTAACCAAATCGAAATTTCGATGACACCCTATGGTCATCCGATTGTCCCGTTATTGATTGACTTTACCTCTATGCGCGATGCGTTGCCTCACGCACCTGCGCCCAGTTATCCCAGCTATCCTGATGGTGAGGCGCGTGCGAAGTGGCATTTGCATCATGGTGTAGATGTCTATGCCAAGCATTTTGGTTGTAAGCCGCAAGGAGTATGGTTGTCCGAGGGTGCAGTGAGTATGGCGGCGGTGAAGTTGCTCGATGAGTTCGGTTTTAAATGGACCGCGTCGGGTGAGGGCGTGTGGCGTCATGCCTGCGAAGCCTCGCATATGAATCATCATGATGTCGCGTCTAAACGTGCGTTGTATTCGCCTTTAAAGCTGGAGCATTCTAACTGTGCGCTGTTTTTCCGCGATGATGGTCTGTCGGATATGATCGGATTTCAGTACAAGGATTGGAATCCGGTTGATGCGGCGAATGATTTTGCGCATCACATGGAAAATATCGCTAATTTTTTGGGTGATAAGGTAGAGGAGCACGTTGTCAGTGTGATACTAGACGGTGAAAATGCGTGGGAATACTATCCTGAAAACGCCTATCACTTCTTAACTGCGTTATATGAGCGTTTAGCGCACCACAAAAAAATCGAAATGACGACGTTTAGCGCAGCTTTGGCCCAGGGGGTAAAGGCGCGTCCGCTAAGTGTGTTAAAAGCGGGTAGCTGGGTGTATGGTTCGTTTTCAACTTGGATTGGCGATAACGAAAAAAATCGCGGTTGGGATTTATTAGTCGAAGCAAAACAAGTTTATGATCGCGTTATCGCATCAGGAAAATTAACCGCTAAACAGCGTCAGTTGGCTACCGAGCAATTAGCAATTTGCGAGGGGTCGGATTGGTTCTGGTGGTTTGGTGATTACAACCCGGCCGATAGTGTGCGTGATTTTGATGAGCTATATCGTCGTCATTTAGAAAAACTCTATGTGCTTTTGGGTGAAACCATTCCACAAGTCTTGTCGCAACCGATTTCTCGTGGAGGCGGTTTTATGGAAAACGCCGGTACGATGCGTCGTAATTAACAGTGTTGTACGCCGCGGCGACCCCGTGGCGTCTCGTTAAGGGGGAAATATGAGTCGTTCTGCCGGGGTGCTGTTGCATCCTACCTCGTTGCCAAGTGGTGTGCTCGATTACCAAGCCTGGTTGTTTTTAGATTGGATGCAGCGCGCCGGATTATCTGTTTGGCAGGTGTTGCCATTAACGGCGCCGCATGATGATTTATCACCCTATCAAAGCGTTTCGGCGTTTGCGATGAACCCGCGCTTATTGCCTAAAGGCTGGCAAAAGCAAGTTGATGAAAAAGCCTTTGCACGTTATTTAAAATCGCCGCCGCATTGGCTGGAAGATTATGCGTTGTTTATGACGTTGCGTCACCAATTCCATCACCAAACCTGGTCAACTTGGCCGGAGGTCTATCGTTATCGGGATGCAGCGGCATTAGCCGAATTTGCTAAAACACACGACAGTGCCCTGCGCGAAGTAAAAAAACAGCAGTATTACTTGCAGCATTTATGGCAAACCCTCAAGCGTGATGCCAATGCTAAAGGGATTCAAATGTTTGGTGATATGCCAATTTTTGTTGCTTACGATAGTGTCGATGTGTGGGCAAATCCTGAACAGTTTTTGCTTGATGAACATTTGCAGCCTACTTTTGTTACTGGAGTGCCACCAGATTATTTTTCTGCGACTGGCCAGCGCTGGGGCAATCCGCACTATAACTGGGAGAGGATGCAGGCTGATAATTTTGCATGGTGGACGCATCGCGTGGAGGCTGCACTTAGTCAGTTTGATCTGTTGCGCATCGACCATTTTCGCGGATTGCAGGCCAGCTGGTATATTAAGGCAAGCGAACCTACCGCCATGAATGGCGAATGGATAAAAAGCCCAGGTGAAGCCTTGCTTAGTCATTTGCAAGCCCGTTTTAATCCTCTGCCGTTGGTTGCGGAGGATTTGGGAATTATTACGCCAGAGGTGGTAGCGTTGAAGCAGGCATTTAATTTACCTGGAATGTCGGTTTTGCAGTTTGGTTTTAGCGGTTTGCCGGATAATCCGCATGCGCCGCATGAACTGGTAGAAAATTCGGTAGTCTATACCGGCACTCACGATAACGACACCACCGTTGGCTGGTTTAAAGAACTCGCCCCCGATACGCAATCTTGGGTGTTGAGTCAACTTCATCAGGCCGCCGGACCGATGCCTTGGCCGCTGATTGTCACCGGCTTGCAATCGGTTGCAGAACGCGTGATTGTGCCGATGCAAGATTGGCTGGGTTTAGGTTCGGAACACCGAATGAATATTCCGGGAACGGTTGGAAATAACTGGGGTTGGCAGTTCGATTGGCAGGACGTTGCATCTGAATTGGATGACAAAATTTTTTATTGGGTCAGCCAAACCCAACGCCTTAACGGCCTTAAAAAAGTAGAGAAGTGAATGGATATTTTGAGTTTATTAGTTGAACGTTTGGCGCAAGGGCGTTTGCACGACCCGTTTCAGGTTTTAGGCGCACACCCGATTGATAAAGGCTGGCAGGTGCGTGCTTGGTTGCCGACGGCGCAGACTGTTACGTTGGCGGATACCTATCCTATGCAGCGCCACGACGACGGTGCATTATTTTGTGCAGATTTAACCGAAGCCGAATATCGCGGTTTAGCTAAGCATTACACGCTGACTTGGACGGAAGGTGACGGTCGTCAACATAGGGCCGTTTCGCCCTATTCATTTGAGCCGCTATTAGGCGAGCTGGATTTACATTTGTTTGCAGAAGGCCAGCATTGGCGCATTTATGAGCATTTGGGCGCACACTTCACTGAGATTGACGGTGTGAGTGGCGTGAGGTTTGCTGTTTGGGCGCCGACAGCGGAGCGCGTATCGGTGGTCGGCGATTTTAACGGTTGGCATGGTTTGCGTCATCCGATGCGTTCGCGCGGCGGCTCCGGTGTATGGGAGTTATTTATTCCGGGCTTACATCCCGGTGATTATTACAAATTCGAAATTCGTAACGCCACAACGGGGGCGGTGTTTACTAAAACCGATCCTTATGCGAAGTTGGTACAAAAACGACCCGATACGGCCTCGGAGGTTTTTCATTCTACTTATGAATGGCAAGATCAACCCTGGTTATCGTTGCGTGCGCAAGATAACTGGGCACGTTTACCGATGAATATTTATGAGGTGCATCTTGGCTCTTGGCAAAGAGCGGATGACGGCGGATTTTTAAATTACCGTGAGTTGGCGCATAAGTTGGTCGAGTATGTGACGTGGATGGGGTACACCCACATTGAACTTTTGCCGATTACCGAGCACCCGTTCGATGGTTCGTGGGGCTATCAAACCACTGGTTATTATGCACCGACCAGTCGCTTTGGTACGCCCGATGATTTCCGTTATTTTGTGGATTATTGTCATCAGCATAACATTGGTGTGTTTTTAGATTGGGTTCCAGCGCATTTTCCAAAGGATAACTTTGCGTTAGCGCGCTTTGATGGCAGCGCTTTGTACGAACATGAAGACCCGCGTTTGGGGGAGCATCAAGATTGGGGAACGTATATCTTCAATTTTGGCCGCAACGAAGTGCGCAATTTTTTAATTGCCAATGCGTTGTATTGGATTAATGAGTTCCATTTAGACGGTTTGCGCGTGGATGCGGTAGCCTCTATGTTGTATTTGGATTACTCCCGCAAGCCCGGCGAGTGGATTGCGAATGTGCATGGCGGGCGCGAAAATCTTGAAGCGATTGCGTTTTTGCAGCAGCTCAATACTGAAGTACATGGGCAGCACCCGGGTGTGGTAGTGATGGCGGAGGAGTCGACTTCTTGGCCGATGGTGTCGCGTCCGACTTGGATGGGCGGATTAGGTTTTTCGATGAAATGGAATATGGGGTGGATGAACGACACCTTAGACTTTTTTGAAAAAGACTGTGTGTATCGACCTTACCATCACAATCAACTCACCTTTAGTCAGATTTATGCTTACAGTGAGAACTTTGTTTTGCCGTTATCGCATGATGAAGTGGTACATATGAAGGGTTCTTTGGCGAATAAGATGCCCGGTGATGATTGGCAAAAAATGGCGAATGTGCGTTTGTTACTTGGTTATCAGTTGTTGCACCCGGGTAAAAAGTTGTTATTTATGGGCTGTGAATTTGCGCCTTGGACCGAGTGGAGCGAAGCACAAAGTTTGCCGTGGCATCTGTGTAATGAACCGAATCATCGTGGAGTGCAATTATTGGTGCGAGATGTGAATCACTTGTATCAGCAGCAAGCAGCATTGTATGAGCGTGACTTTAGTCAAGATGGTTTTGAGTGGATTGATTGCCATGATTTTGTGCATTCTATTATGAGTTTTGAGCGTAAATCCGCCCATGAATCGCTGGTGTGTATTTTTAACTTTACCCCGGTGCCGCGTTATGGCTATCGCGTTGGGTTGCCCGAATCGGGACGTTATCAGGAAATCGTTAATTCGGATTCGTCACTCTACGGTGGCAGTAATTTGGGTAATCAAGGCGAGGTGAGTACACAGGATTGGCCTTGGATGAGTCGTCCGGTTTCAGCGGAATTGGTATTGCCGCCGTTGGGCTTTATCGTTTTGAAACGCATTGGTGAGCTCGTTTAGCTGTTTGGGTTACACATTTTTAATCAGTGGAAGAAAGTATGAAAGTTTTATTTGCCACCTCGGAAGCTTATCCGTTAATTAAAACAGGTGGTTTGGCGGATGTCAGTGGGAGTTTACCGGCGCAGATAGCGCAGTTGGGCCACAAAGTGAAGCTGGTATTACCGGCTTATCAAGCGATTTTAGATAAGGTGACGAAAGTCAGTGTTGTGTCGCAGTTCGAAGTGGGTGCGGCCGGACGTATGTTGAAAGCGCGTTTGTTGAAGGTGAAAGTGCCAGAATTGGGTGTTGGCGTCTTGTTGGTTGACATCCCTGAGCTGTTTAATCGTCCGGGTAATCCGTATCTCTCGCCGGAAGGCCAGGATTGGTGGGATAACGGTGAGCGCTTTGGTTGCTTTGCTAAGGCAGTGGTGGAAATCGCCATGGATCGGGTTGGTTTGAAATGGAAGGCGGATGTGGTTCATGCTAATGATTGGCAAACCGGTTTAGTTCCGGCGTTATTAACCCGTGAAGCACAACGTCCGCGAACTTTATTTACGGTGCATAACATGGCGTATGCCGGTTATTTTCCTAAAGCCTTATTTGATGCGCTGTGGTTGCCTTGGGAGTGGTGGAACCCTGAAGGGGTTGAGTTTTATGGCTCGTTATCCATGTTAAAAGCCGGCATTGCGATGGCCGATTGGGTCACCACAGTAAGCCCATCTTATGCCAAAGAAATTTGTCAGCCCGCGTTGGCATACGGCTTCGAAGGTATTTTGCGCAAACGAGCCGAGCAGGGGCGTTTAGTTGGTATTTTGAATGGGATCGATGAGGCACATTGGTCGCCGCAAAAAGATCAGTATATCTCGCATAACTATTCGGTTAAATCTGGGCGAGTGAGCGCGAAAAAACGCAATAAAGAAATGTTGCTTACCTTGTTGGGCGACACCGATCCCCAGTTGCGTTTAAATACGCCGCTAATTGGGTTTGTCGGGCGTTTAGTCGAGCAAAAAGGAATGGATTGGGTTTTGTCGATTGTGCCTTCCTTATTAGCCGAGCAGGATGTCAGTTTTGTGTTTGTCGGTAGCGGGCATGGGCATTATGAACACGCTTTGTGTCAGTTGGCGCAACACTATCCGCAGCGCGTGTTTGTGCATATCGGTTATTCGGAGTCGTTGGCGCATCAAGTCGAAGCTGGCGCAGATATGTTCTTAATGCCATCGCGTTTTGAGCCTTGCGGTTTAAATCAAATGTATAGTTTAGCGTATGGTACGCCGCCTATCGTGCATCACACCGGTGGTTTGATTGATACCGTTGTGGATACAACCGATATCACGCTGGCGGATAAAACCGCCACCGGTTTTGTATTTTATGAGCCGGACGCGCAGGCGTTAAAGTCGGCAATAGAACGCGCGATTTGTGTGTATAAAAAGCCACGCAGTTGGCAACAGATTCAAAAAACGGGGATGCAACAAAGCTTTGGTTGGATCAATAGCGCCAAGGCGTATGTCAAATTGTATGCGAAGGAGATTTAAATGCTGGACCAAGAAAAAGTAAACGCCGCGCTTGAACGCGTTCATTCACGTTTAGGCAATAGTGAGCAGGGCTTAACCGACGATTTTTTACATTATTTATGCCACACCATGGGACGCGAACTGACCTCGGATAATGAATATAAGTTGCGCGCTTTGTCATTTATTGTACGTGATCGATTAATGTCGAGTTGGAAAGCGACGTGGACCAGTTACCGTGACCAAGCGAAAAAGCGAGCCTATTATTTGTCGATGGAGTTTTTGATTGGACGTTCGCTTAGTAACAATATGCTTAACTTAGGCATCGAAGCCGCTGCAGAAAACGCCCTCCATGATTTGGGGTTGGCGTTAGAAGAAGTCGAAGATACGGAGGTGGACGCCGGCTTAGGTAATGGTGGCTTGGGGCGTTTGGCCGCGTGCTTTATGGATAGTTGCGCAACGTTGCAATTACCCGTGGTCGGCTATGGTTTGCGTTATGAATACGGTATGTTTAAGCAGCATATTCAAAATGGATTCCAAGTTGAAGAGCCGGATCACTGGCTGGGGTTTGGCTTTTATCCTTGGGAAGTACAGCGTAATGAGTATACGCGCATTGTTAAGTTTGGCGGTTATACGCGACCGTTTACCGATCCGCATACAGGCCTGCTGATTGTGCATTGGGAAGATGCGCAGGAAATTCATGCCGTGCCGTTTGATGTACCGATTCCGGGGTATAAAAACAATACGGTGAATACGTTGCGTTTGTGGGATGCGACGGCGGCGGAGGAGTTTAAGCTGTGCGAGTTTAATGCCGGTTCTTATTTCGAAGCTGTTTCGGCTAAGAACGAAGCTGAAAATATTACCATGGTGCTGTATCCGAACGATTCAAGCGAGAATGGTAAAGAGCTGCGCTTGCGTCAGCAATATTTCTTGGTCTCAGCGAGTTTACAAGATGTGGTTGGGCAATGGCGTAAGCACCATAATAACGATATGACTCATTTTGCCCAATCGAATGTATTTCAACTCAATGATACACACCCGAGCTTGGCGGTAGCGGAGTTAATGCGTATTTTGTTAGACGAGTGTCATATGGGGTGGGAACCGGCTTGGGCGATTGTTTCGAGTACGATGGCTTATACCAATCACACGTTGTTGCCGGAAGCTTTGGAGCAATGGCCAGTGGATTTAATGCGTCGGTTATTGCCGCGACCGCTGGAAATTATCGAGGAAATTAACCGTCGTTTCTTACGTCAGGTGGCATTGAAATGGCCAGGCGATATCGAACGTCAGCACCGCTTGGCGATTGTTGATGGGGGGATGGTGCGTATGGCGTATTTAGCGATTGTCGGCAGTTTCTCAGTGAATGGGGTCGCCGCGTTGCACTCGCAATTATTAAAAGATGGTTTGTTCCGCGACTTTTACCAATTATGGCCGCATAAGTTTAACAATAAAACCAATGGGGTAACCCAGCGTCGTTGGATGGGGAGCGCGAACCCAGGCTTGCGTCAGTTGCTTAATGAAACGCTAGGTGAAAAATGGATTACCCAGCTTAGCGAGCTTCAAGGTTTGGAAGCCCATTTAGATGATGCGGTTTTCCGCGCACGCTGGGCTGATGTGAAGCTACAAAACAAGCAACGCTTAGCGCAATTGATTGAGCGTGAAACCGGTGTGGTTGCGCAGCCGACTGCGTTGTTTGATGTGCAAGTTAAGCGGATTCACGAATACAAACGTCAATTACTTAATGCGCTTCATGTTATTCATCTTTACGCGCGCATTAAGCGCGGCGATACGGAAAACTGGACGAACCGCGTAGTGATTTTTGGTGGTAAAGCGGCGCCGGGATATGCGATGGCGAAAAACATTATTAAGCTAATTAATAATGTCGCGCAAGTGGTGAATAACGACCCAGATGTTGGTGATTTGCTAAAGGTGGTGTTTATACCGAATTATCGCGTGTCGGCGATGGAAATTATTTGTCCGGGAACCGATTTGTCGGAGCAAATTTCAACCGCCGGTAAAGAGGCCTCCGGTACCGGTAATATGAAGTTTATGATGAATGGCGCGGTAACCATCGGCACGTTAGATGGGGCGAATGTGGAAATCCGCGAGGCGGTTGGTGAAGAAAACTTCTTCCTGTTCGGTTTGCGTACCGAAGAAGTGCAGTCGATGTTGGGGCATTATAATCCGCAATACTATATCGATGAGGATGCTGATTTACGCGCCGTCTTGTATTTACTTGAAGTGGGGCATTTTAGTCAGTTTGAGGATGGGATTTTTGATCCGATTTTAGCCTCTATTAAGAGTCCGCACGACCAGTGGATGACGCTGGCCGATTTTCGCAGTTATGTCAATGCACAAGAAGCCGTCGCACAAGCGTATCAAGATAAAGAGCGCTGGACGTCGATGAGTATTCTCAATAGTGCGCGCAGTGGCATTTTCTCTACCGATCGGACGATGCAAGAATATAATCGCGATATTTGGAAGCTTGAGCCGATTAAAATCGACAAATAATCTGCCGTTGGGCTGAATTTCTAGCCCTTGTTTGTTACAATAGCGCCTCGTTTCGTTTTACGAGGCGTTTTTCATTATGGTAGTGCTGTCCGTCCTCTCGCGACGCTAAGTTGGGAACCCCGCCAGGTCCGGAAGGAAGCAACGGTACCTTCTGATGCGTGCGCCGAGACCCGGCGGATAGTGCTGCCACCTCCCAAATTTTCTGCACCGTGTTTGTAAACCACGTTAAAATAATCCCTATTTTTTCAGGCAATCTCTTATGAGTTATACCGTTTTAGCACGTAAATGGCGACCGAAAAAATTTGCCGAATTGGTTGGGCAAACCCATGTGATGCAAGCGTTAAGTAATGCGTTGGATCAGCAACGCCTACATCATGCGTACCTGTTTACCGGCACACGCGGCGTGGGGAAAACCACGATTGCGCGTATTTTTGCCAAGGCACTCAATTGCGAACAAGGTATTAGCGCCACGCCCTGTGGTGTGTGCTCGGTGTGTCAGTCGGTTGATCAGGGGCGTTTTGTTGACTTGATAGAGGTGGATGCGGCTTCGCGAACAAAAGTAGAAGATACGCGCGAAATACTCGATAACGTACAGTATGCGCCGACTCAAGGTCGCTTTAAGGTGTATCTGATTGACGAAGTGCATATGTTGTCAAAAAGCAGCTTTAACGCCTTGCTTAAAACGCTGGAGGAGCCGCCTGAGCACGTCAAATTTCTCCTTGCTACGACCGATCCACATAAACTGCCGATAACGGTTTTATCGCGTTGTTTGCAGTTCAATCTATTGCGTTTAACGCGCGTACAAATTCAACAACACTTAAGCCAGATTTTACAGGCAGAAGGCATTGATTTTGAGCCGACTGCCTTAGCCTTGATTGCTAAAGGGGCAGATGGTTCGGCACGTGACGCGCTGAGTTTGTTGGATCAGGCGATTGCTTATTGTGGCGGCAAGCTACGTTTTGAACCGGTGCAAACGATGCTCGGTTTAGTCGATCAAGGTCAGGTTTTAGCGATTTTACAAGCCTTGGCAAACGATAGTGCCGCCGACATTCGCCAGTTGTTGCAACGCTTGTCATCGCTTGGTGTGGATTATGTCGCGCTGCTCAACCAACTGCTTGAAGGCTTGCATCAACTGAGTATGCAGCAGGTATTGGGTGAGGTAAGCGAAGAGGGCGCCATTGCGCAGGCGCAAGTGATTGAGTTGGCGCAAACGTTATCGGTTGAGCGGGTACAGTTGCTGTATCAAATCGGTTTATTGGCGCAGCAAGACATGAAGCTGGCGCCCGATGTGCGCATTGGCTTTGAAATGGCGTTATTACGTATGCTTGCTTTTAAACCGCAGATGGCCGCTTTGGGTTCGCCAAGCGCGCCAAGCGACGCGTTCAGGGGCAAACCTGTGGCTGCGGCGACGGCAACGATTAAGCAGACGTTGCGCGACAGTGCCCCGCCATCGCGTCAGAGGGTTGCACCTGCTGATGTTGCGCCTGCCGTTTCACCTTCCGCATCGGCGCCAGCGAAGCCGACTGACTTCCCTAGTTTGATGTCGCGTATGCAACAACGGATTGCGCCTGCTGAGGTTCAAACGAGCACGCCTTCAGCCGCTGCGGCATTGCCGCTGCGTCCGACGCTCGCGCCAGACATGGTTGAGGATACGCTACGTTCCACACAGATGAGTGCGCCAGTTTTAGCGGCGACGTCGCCGAGCGAGGATGTTCAGCCAAGCGCAGCGCTTATGCAGAGTGCGCCATGGCCAGAAGTGGATCAAGATGAGGTTGTTCAAGATCAATTTGATCAAGACCACACGAGTTTAGCGGCGAGTAGTTCGCTAACTGAGGGTGTGCCACTAAGCACCTCGCCCACCCCTGCAGATGTTAGTGAAGCTCTGGAGGGTGAGGCCTCGCTGCGCCAATGGCAGGCGTTTGTGCAGCAAATCGACGCGGATGGCATGGCGTTGGCCTTAGCGCGCAATGTTATGTTGTGTCGTGTTAATCAGCAGGCCTGGTGGTTGAGCGTCGATCCTGCGCAACAAGCGGCCAAAACTGAGGTGGCGCAGCAACGGTTATTGCAGGCAGCACGCCGGTGTTTTGGTGAACACTTTATGATTCATTATGTTGATTATGATGGGGTGTTTTTTACCCTTCATCGCCAAGAGGCGCAGGCGTTGCAGCAGCAACAAGCGCTGGCGCGCGAGGCGATTTTAGCGGATGAAAAGGTGCAAACCATGCAACAACAATGGGGCATGACACTGCTCGAGCAGACGATTAAACCGCTAGAAATGGTTTGAGCGTGTATAAACGAATTAATTAATTTGACAGTAAGAGGAAGCAATATGTTTGGTGGAAAAGCGGGTTTAGGTAATTTAATGAAACAAGCGCAAGAAATGCAAAAAAACATGGAAAAAGCGCAACAAGAAATCGCTCAAATGGAAGTCATCGGTGAAGCCGGCGGCGGCTTGGTTAAAGTGGTGATGACCGGTAAGCACGAGTTGGTAAAGGTCGAATTGGACGACTCGCTGATGGACGACCGCGAAATGTTAGAAGACTTATTTGCGGCGGCGGTCAATAGCGCGGTACGTCGTGTAGAAGAAACAACACAAGAAAAGATGGGCGGCTTGACACAGGGATTGAACTTGCCCGGTGGCATGAAGTTTCCGTTTTAATCGAGCACAGAATGAACGGCGGATTAATACAGCGACTGATTGATGCCTTACGCATTTTACCCGGCGTGGGGCCTAAATCGGCGCAGCGTATGGCGTATGCGTTATTAGAGCGTCAGCGTGATGGCGCGCAACGTTTGGTGCGCGTTTTACAGCAGGCGTTGGACGAAGTGGGGCATTGCGCCGAGTGTCGTAATCTAACCGAACAGCCCATCTGTTCGATTTGTGCTTCAGCGCAACGTCATGGTTCTCAATTATGTGTCGTGGAAACGCCTGCGGATGTACTTTCGATTGAACAAGCCGGTATTTATAAAGGTAAATATTTTGTTTTAATGGGGCATTTGTCGCCGATTGATGGCATAGGACCGGCGCAATTAGGGTTGGATTTATTGCAACAGCGTTTAGCGCAAGCCGAGGTGGAGGAACTTATCTTAGCGACCAATCCGACGGTGGAGGGAGAAGCGACCGCGCATTATATCCAACAGCTTGCACAGGCGGCGGGTAAACGTGTGACGCGTTTGGCGCAAGGCTTGCCGATGGGGGGCGAATTAGAGTATGTTGACAGCGCGACGCTTTCGCAAGCATTTAGCGCACGTCGTTCGGTTTGAACGGTTGAAAAGCGGTTGGCGTGTCGTGCTAGGGTCTGTTTATAGTTCATTTTTAAACCACAGAGACACGAAGGCACGAAGATTTTTAAAATAAAGAAGCAGGGGCTTTAAAACCTTCGTGTTCTTCGTGACCTTCGTGGTTCAAAACAAATGGCTTGCACTGTAAATTTAACCCAGCGGGGAGCTGTAATGAATTCTTTCACGGCCTCACAACGTGGTAACCAGAAGCGGTTGGTGTCGCGTGTTTTTCGTGGTTAAAAAACCTCAACCGTTTCTGGCTTGGAGCGTGTTTAGATAGGACAGCCCATTGCGCGCGCGTTCGCTTTAACCCGTTCGCGTTCGGCCGCATCGGCTGAGGCATCAAAACTTTCGCGTTCAGCCCAGCCTTGCGTATGTTGCAAAATAATTTGCGCAAGCGCATCGGTATGGTCTTCGCGGCTGTTTAACGCTTTAATGTAGCTGAATTTCTCACCACCGGCATGTTCAAAATATTCACGATTTTCACCGTCGATTTCTTCAATCGTTTCTAAACAATCCGCGGAAAAACCGGGGCAGATAACCTGAACGTGTTTCACGCCTTCAGCGGGCAAGGCTTTCATTGTCGCATCCGTGTAGGGCTTAATCCACTCTTCTTTTCCAAATAGCGATTGAAAGGTAACGCGATATTGGTCTTTGCTTAATCCTAATTCTTCTGCTACTAGGCGTGAAGTGACGTGACATTCGCAGTGATAAGGGTCGCCGTTATCGAGATAACGTTGTGGCACGCCGTGATATGACATGACTAATAAGTCCGGTTGACCATGCTCGGCTTGGTGTTCACGAATCGAATTGGCTAAGGCTTTGATATAGCCCGGATGGCGGTGGTAATGATTCACAAAACGCAATTCGGGCAACCAGCGCCAGCCGCGTAAGACCTCGGTGAGTTTATCAAAGGTGGAGGCGGTGGTCGCACCGGCATATTGCGGATATAAAGGTAAAACCAATAAACGTTGTACACCTTGGGCTTCAAATTTTTTTAGCGCAGATTCAATCGAAGGATTGCCATAACGCATCGCCACTTCAAATACCACCTTGCCCTTAAAATGCGGGCTGACCTTTTGCTTAATCGCGTCAAGTTGGCGATGGGTTATATCAAGGAGCGGTGAACCGGGGCCTTCGCTTCCCCAAACCTCGGCATAGGCTTCGGCTGATTTTGCCGGGCGAGTGTTGAGAATAATGCCGTTAAGAATGAGCCACCACAACCAACGCGCGGGTGGGGGTTCGACAACACGCGGATCCCAAAGAAACTCTTTGAGATAGGGTTTTAACGCCGCTTTAGTAGGGGCATCGGGTGTGCCGAGGTTGGTAATTAAAATGCCGGTGGCGGCTTCATCGCCGTGACGATAATGGGTGTTATTGTGATAAAACATCGTGTTCGCCCGTTGTTGATAGTGTGAATGAAATTATGCCGAGGCAAAACGGCAAGTGAAAGTTGGGTTTATTGTATAGGTATTGTATAAAATAACAAGCGCGCGTTTTAGCAGGCCTGCTAGGATGTGGTGAGTCTGTTTGGATTGGATGGGTTAGGGGCTATTGCGTGTTCATTTTGCATTAAGTACAGCCGAGGGTATAACGCTTTGAATTGTTAAGTAATTGATTTTTAGTTTTTATTTGTATCAAACGTTTTGACGGAACAATAGAGGATGTAGAAATTAATTAAAACTTGATTGATTAATCAGTAACATCGAAGAGTCAACAGATTTTAAAGTGTTATCGACTAATCAACTGATTGTGGGATGAATCCCTTACAATAAAGCCTTGGGTGCTTTGCACAGTTTATTCTCAATATAATAGGCTGTCTTTATTTATTCTTATCAATCCTTTTCCTTCGCGCTTCGTCGAGGGAGTAAACCGGTTTAATAGCGAGTTTTTTATGGTTATACAGCGCATTTTGTTCGCCCTTGTTTGTTTGAGTCCTGTACTGGTCTTTGCGAATGCAAAACCAAACGGAACGGCGCCGCAAGTGGTGGTGGCGAAGGTGGAGTCACGTTCGGTGGTGGAGGTGATTGATTCGCTGGGAAATTTAGTGCCTAACGAGGCGGTGGAGTTGAATGCCAGTGTAACCGAGCGTGTAGTGTCGCTGCATTTTGAAGATGGCGAGCAGGTTGAAAAGGGTCAGGTGTTAGTCAGATTGAATAGCGCAGAGGAGGAGGCGAGTTTGCGCGAGTTGAAAATCGCCACCGAGGATGCGAAACGTCAGTATGAGCGTTTTTTGCCTTTGTTTCGCCGCGGTGATGTGTCGCAGTCGATTTTGGACGAGCGTAAACGTGAGTGGGATTTAGCTCGGGCAAAAGAGGCGGTATTGGAAGCGCGGGTGGATAAGTTGACGATTCGGGCGCCGTTTAGCGGACGCGTCGGCGCGCGTGAAATTAGCTTGGGTGCGTTGTTGACGCCTTCGCAACGTATTACGCGCTTGCAAGATAGCGCCAGAATGAAACTCGACTTTAGTGTACCCACGCGCTTTTTAAACGAGCTGCAACCCGGGCATCGCATTGAGGCGACCACCGATGCTTATCCAAACGAGGTGTTTGTCGGCGAGATTGAAACGATTATGCCGCAGATCGATACTTTAACACGTACCTTTCAAGTGCGCGGGGTGTTGCCCAACGCACAAGGACGATTGTATTCGGGGATGTTGATGAAGGTGCGTTTGCAACAAGCGCCGCGTGAGGCGTTGTTTATTCCGGAAACCGCGATTGTACCGATTGCGGAAAAACATTTTGTGTATGTCCTCAATCTGCAAGAGGGTGGATTGGCGAAGTTAGTTCGACGTGAGGTGACTTTGGGAATGCGCCAGCCGGGTTGGGTGGAAGTGGTTGAGGGCTTAAAACAGGGGCAAGTGGTGGTGAGCGAGGGGGCGTTACGCGTCCGTCCGGGAATGGAGGTGAAGCCTCTGGATGCCTTAAAACGCTTGTCTGATACGTCTGCGCAGGGTGAATAAGTATGCTTTTGTCTGATGTGTCAGTAAAACGCCCGGTGTTGGCTGCGGTGATGTCGTTATTGTTAGTGGCTTTCGGTTTGGTGGCGTTTGATCGATTGTCGTTGCGCGAGTATCCGAATATCGATCCGCCGATTGTGTCGATTACGACCACTTATACTGGCGCGTCAGCGGCGGTGATTGAATCGCGCATTACCAAGGTGATTGAGGATTTAATTGCCGGTGTTGAAGGCATTGAGTATATCGAATCGACCTCCAGCGACGGGCGTTCAAATATTAAAATCGAGTTTGCAATTAGTCGCGATATTGATGCCGCGGCAAATGATGTGCGTGATCGTGTCTCGCGGGTAGCGCGTAATTTACCGGAGGGCGCCGACCTGCCGGAGGTGCGTAAGGTGGATGGCGATGAGGATGTCATCATTTGGTTTAACCTTACCGCCGATAATATGACCGTGCCGCAATTAACGGATTATGCCAAGCGTTATTTACTTGATCGGTTTGCTGTATTAGATGGCGTGGCGCGCGTGCGTATCGGTGGCGGGCAGGAATATGCGATGCGGTTGTGGCTGGATGCCGATGCGATGACGGCGCGTAATTTGAGTGTGGCGGATATTGAGAATGTGCTCAGAAACAGCAATGTGGAGTTGCCCGCCGGTACGATTAGTATGGATGAAATGTCGTTTAGCGTGCGCGTTGATCGTCAGCTAATTACACCTGAGGATTTTGAGGGCTTAGTAGTTGCGCGCGGTGAGGGGGTTAATTTGGTGCGTCTGCGTGATATTGCACGCATTGAAAAGGGGGCGATTGAAAATCGCAGTTTGTTCCGTGGCAATGGTTTGCCGATGGTGGGTTTGGGCATTATTAAACAATCCACTGCCAATACCTTGACCGTGGCGCGTTTAGCGAAGGCGGAAGTGGCGCGTTTGAATAAGATTTTGCCCCAGGGTATGGCGATTAAGCCGAGTTACGACAGTTCGGTGTTTGTTGAAAGTGCGGTGAGTGAAGTTTATACCACCTTGGCGATCGCGATTGGGTTGGTGATGTTGGTTATCTTGGCGTTTTTGCGCAGTGTACGTGTGGCACTGGTGCCGTTGGTGACGGTGCCGGTGTCGTTAATCGCCACCTTTTGGGTGTTGTGGATGTTGGGTTTTTCGATCAATATTCTAACCCTACTGGCTTTGGTGTTAGCGATAGGGTTGGTGGTGGATGATGCGATTGTGGTATTGGAAAACGTGCAGCGCCATTTGGAAAAAGGTTATTCGCCTTTAGCGGCGGCGTTTTTGGGCACGCGTCAAGTCGGCTTTGCCGTGGTGGCGACGACGCTGGTGCTGGTTGCGGTGTTTGTGCCGATTGCGTTTTTACAGGGTACGATGGGACGGCTGTTTTCTGAGTTTGCCATTACGTTGGCGGTGGCGGTAATTTTTTCCAGTTGGGTGGCGCTTACCTTATCGCCTGCGCTGGCTTCAAAGTTGTTGAAGTCGCGTAACGATCCTTCGATTGCCGCGTTATCGAGCCATGAGAATTTGGCCAAACCTGATATATGGGTGCGGGCGTATCAGCCTTTGTTGCGTGCGTCGTTGCGCTGGCCTTGGTTGGTAGCGGCTGTATTGGGGGGGACTTTATACGCCAGCTATTATTTATTTAATCAGTTGCCGCAAGAGTATGCGCCGCGTGAAGATAGGGGAGCGTTTTTTGTAATGATTACCGGCCCAGAAGGCGCAACCCATGCATATATGAAAACCTATCTCGACGAGGTAGAAGCGCGTTTAATGCCGTTGGTTGAGGCCGGTGAAGTCAATCGCTTATTGGTGCGCTCGCCACGTGCGTTTGGCAATACTGATATTTTTAATACGGGCATTGCTATTTTGATTTTGAACGACTGGTCACAGCGGCGTCCGGCGGAGCAGATTATGCAAGACGTACGTAAGCGGCTGGCGGATTTGCCCGGCATTCGTGCTAATCCGGTGATGCGACAAGGTATCGGTGGACGAGTACAAAAGCCGGTGCAGTTTGTAATTGGCGGTGGAACTTACCAAGAACTCGCCGCGTGGCGTGATATTTTGCTTGATAAGTTGCGCGAAAATAACCCGGGATTGGAGGGGATTGATTCGGATTATAAGGAAACTAAACCGCAATTACGCGTCACCATTGATTATGACAGGGCGGCTGATTTAGGAGTGACGACTTTGGAGATTGGTCGTACCTTGCAAACCTTGCTAGGTTCGCGCACGGTCACAACCTTTGTTGAGGGTGGCGAGGAGTACGACATTATTTTACAAGCCGAGCGTTCGCAATATCGCACCCCGCAAAGCATGGATACGATTTATGTACGTTCGGCAAAAACTCAACAACTCATTCCTTTATCCAGCTTGGTAACACTGGAGGAATTTGCCGATTCGGGATCGTTAAATCGTTATAACCGTATGCGTGCGATTACGATTGAAGCGAATTTGGCACCCAACTATACCTTGGGTGAAGCGCTGGCGCATTTAGAGGGCTTGGCGCGCACGCATTTACCGGCGCAAGCGATGATTGACTATAAAGGCCAGTCGCGCGATTTTCAAACCTCCGGTTTTGCGGTGTTATTTGTGTTTTTGCTTGGTTTGGTGGTGGTGTTTTTAGTATTGGCCGCGCAATTTGAGAGTTTTGTCAGCCCGTTTATTATTATGTTCACCGTTCCTTTAGCGGTGGCGGGCGGTTTGCTCGGCTTGTGGTTGCATGGGCTGAGTTTGAACTTGTATAGTCAAATTGGTTTAGTGATGCTGGTTGGTTTGGCGACCAAAAACGGGATATTAATTGTCGAATTTGCTAATCAATTACGTGACCAAGGTAAGGCGTTTTATGATGCGTTGTTTGAAGCGTCTTGTTTGCGCTTACGCCCGATTCTTATGACCGCGATAACCACTTGTGTTGGTGCGTTGCCATTGATTTTTTCTTCCGGCGCGGGCGCAGAAACGCGTTATGTGATAGGGGTCGTGCTGTTATGGGGGGTCGCATTGGCGACTTTGTTTACCTTATTTGTGATTCCGGTTGTTTATCAATGGTTAGGGCGCTTAAGCCAGCCAGCGGGTCATAACGAACGTATATTAGTGCAAGAAATCGGCGAACAAAGCCAGTAGAATCTGTTGATAATTCATTTTTGAACCACAGGGACACGAAGGTAGGAGGAGGCGAAGTTTTTTAAGAATTAAGTCATTCTGTATCCTTAAGCTATTCGCTTGTTAAAGTGTTTTTTGCGTAATAGTTTGTAAGGTTAATGACTTTCGTATTTACTAAGGTTCCGTATTAGCAGGCCTGCTAATACGGTTTTTTGTTTTTTTACTTAACAAAATTCGTCGCTTTTATGCAAGGGGTTTTCGGTGTAAACTTGGAATCGAGTCGCTAAACAAAAACGACTTATTATTGAATAAATTCACTTTATTAGTGATGACTAATGTGTTTTGGCGCGTGTTATTTTCTTCGTTCTGAGGTTTGTATGTCTTTTTTTCAGCAGTCTTCTTTAAATACCAAGGTCATTAGTCTAGCGGCTGTGGTTGGCTTCGTTGTGTCTTTGGCTATTGGTGTGATGATGTATGTCAGCACAGTGCAACCAGTTAAATCGAATATCGAAGCGCGATTGTTTTACGATATGAAAACCTATGTTGATGCTCAAATCGATCTAAAGGTACAAAGCGGTATTATGGGCGCGACGGCGATGACGCTACAGCGCGATGTGATGGAGTCGCTGGTCGTTGAAGACCGTGAAACGATTGCACCTTTATTTGCCGGTGTACGCGATGGCTTTCGAACGAAGTCGATTTTTCAAAATATCGCTACCATGATTATGACGGCGGACGGACGGATTATGATGCGTTCGTGGGACTTGGAAAACTATGGGCAAAATGCGGCCAATAGCCCGTTGGTGCAACGTGCGATGAAGGAAAAATATGCTTTCGGTGCATTGGGTATCGGTGCGCGCGGCGTCGGTGTTATGGCGATTTCCCCGATTATTAACGAGGGTGAATTTTTAGGCATGATTTCCCTGATTCAAGGGTTAGCTTCGGTGGCGAAGGATTTTAAAGCGCAAAAATCCGGCGATTGGGTGTTGTTAGCTGATCGACGTTATATAAAAGAAAAATACGACACCATGCCGATTGTGGATGGCAATCGCGTGATAGGTGAGCAGTATTTACTCGCCAACAATAATTGGTTTGACAAAGAAGCCGTTGATCGTTTAAGTCGTGTATTTCAAGCAGTTGATGGTGAGCAAAACGCACTTTATTTAGCCGAAGGTAAGGTGATAATTGATTTGCCGGCGTATGATGAAGAAGGGTTAATTTTCGGTCGTCATATTTTTATGTTGGATGAGCAGGCGTATCTTGCGCCGATTACAACGGCAGTGAATAACGCTTGGCTGTCTTTATTTGGCGTGTTGTTTGGTGTATTTATATTAACTTTGGCCTTGGTTTGGGCGATTGGACGGATGGTGATTGCACCGTTGAAAAAAGTGCAACAGGTGAGCGATGAGATTATCCGCAGCGGTGATTTTTCGATTCGTGCGGAGGTTAATTCGCAGGATGAAGTGGGCAAAACGGCCTCGGCGATTAACCAATTGCTAGAAAACGTCAGTCAAGCCTTGGTGGAAGCGAACGACACGGTAGGCGCGATTTCAGTAGGCGATTTCAGTCGTCGGATGCAGCGCAGTTATGTGGGGGACTTGGCACGTTTAAAAGACGGCATTAATCATAGCGCGGATAATATTACCCAGGTGATGAAACAACTTGGCCGCGTCATGCAGTCGATGCGCGATGGCGAGTTTGATATTCACATGGAGTGTAAGGCCAAGGGTGATTACTTGGTCATGATGAACAATGCGCAAGAAGCGATGAATGAGCTTAACGGCATTATTGCACAGGTGAATGAGGTGATGGGCTTGATGCAAAAAGGCCAGTTCGGTCATCGTGTTGAGGTAGAGGCGCGTGGTGAAATGCAGCTTTTAAAAGAGCGTATTAATGATTCGCTGAGCCAGCTGGACCGTGCGATGCAGGACATTACGCGTATTGTGGTCGCGCAAAGTGAGGGTGATCTTACACAGTCGATAACCGCGGACTATGAAGGCGATTTAAAAACGCTGCAAGATGCGGTAAACCGTTCGTTGGAAAAACTGGCACAAATCGTATCGCAAGCCGTGCAAGCATCGAATATCGTGAACAATGCCGCCGATGAAGTATCGAAAGGGGCGCTTGATTTAAGTCAGCGCGTGCAAGAGCAGGCCGCTGCCTTAGAGCAAACTTCGGCTACGATGGATGAAATGAATTCGGCGGTACAAAACAATACCGAAAACGCGCAACAAGCGGCGGTGTTGGCGCGTAAAGTGCAAAGCGATGCTGAAGACGGCGAAAAAGTGATGCAGCAAACGATTCTAGCGATGAATGCGATTCAAGAGTCAAGCCATAAAATTGCGGAAATTGTCAGCTTGATTGACGGCATTGCGTTTCAAACCAACTTGTTGGCGCTCAACGCGGCAGTTGAAGCTGCCCGCGCCGGTGATCACGGTCGTGGTTTTGCCGTGGTGGCGGGTGAAGTGCGTTCTTTGGCACAAAAATCAGCAGAAGCGGCAAAGGATATTAAGCATTTGATTGACGAAAGTGTGCAGCGCATTGATGGCGGAACAAAGTTAGCCAGTGAATCGGGCGAACGCTTGGTAGAGATTACGCGTGCGATTGAACAGGTTACCGGCATGATTAATCAAATTGCCCAAGCTTCGGCAGAGCAAGCGGAAGGCGTGTCGCAAGTGCATACCGCCATCAGTGATATTGACGGCGCAACACAACAAAACGCCGCCTTGGTTGAGCAAACGTCTGCTGCCGCCGAAAGCATGAGTGAGCAGGCAACCGAACTTAATCGTAATATGGCGTTTTTTAAAACAGGTATGAACCAAGGTGCGTCCGTGGCTCCTAAAGCTTTAGCCAGTCGTTCGACGGCAACGGTAAAAACCGTGACGGCTAAAACCGCCGCGCCAAAGCCGAAATCTAGCTCGGCATCTTCGGCGAAAGACGAATGGGCCGAGTTTTAAAAAGTTATTTAATCGTTAAACAACCTTGTTGACGGAAAACAGCCCATAACCAGGCTTGGTTATGGGCTGTTTTTTTTAGCGTATCCTTTCCTACCTTCGTGGTTTCAGCAAGCATCCCTCGCTTAACAATTAAAAACGTCGTGTTCTTCGTGGCCTTTGTGATTCAACAATAAATTTTAAACAGACATTCATTCTCGCTAACGTAATTTTTGGCACGTGCATTGCTTTTGATTTTTGGTGGTAACGCACATTAGATCGCGAACACACAGGGAAAAGGTTGTGAACGACAACCACTATACAAAAATAATAATTATGCGGGCCGAGTTTACTCGGCTTATTTTTGATCAGACGCTGTTTTGTAAAAGGTTAGCACGATGGATCGGATGCTCTACGTATCCATGAGTGGGGCAAAAGAGGCGCTGTTTTCGCAAGCGAATAACGCGAACAATTTAGCCAATGCCACCACCGATGGATTTAAGCAGGATTTTAACCAGTTTCGTGCCCAACACATGGAAGGGCCGGGTTGGCATACGCGTGCTTATTCGATGGACGAGCGTCCGGCAACCGATTTTACACCCGGACCGATTAAGGTTACCGGGCGTTCGATGGATATTGCCACTAAAGAAAACGGCTTTATGGCCATTTTAACGCCCGCCGGGGATGAGGCTTATGTACGCTCGGCGAGTTTGCAGATTACGTCAGCCGGTGAGTTAGTCGATGTTCACGGTCATCCGGTATTAAACGAGGGCGGTACGCCGATAGTGTTGCCGCCGCTGGAGGCGTTCGAGGTCGGTACGGACGGCACGATTTCGATTGTACCTGCCGGGGCGAATGCGAATGAAATGGTGGTGATTGATCAGCTACGTTTGGTGGCACCGGATGTGCGTCAATTAGAAAAGGGATTAGATGGGTTTATCCGTCAAAAGCAAGGCAATGCCGAATTGGGGCAAGCGCCGGTGAGAGTGGTGAGTGGTGCGCTGGAAGCAAGTAACGTGAATACGGTACAAGCGTTGGTGACCATGATTGAGCTGTCGCGTAAATATGAGATGCAGGTAAAAATGATGAAAACAACCAAGGATCATGCCGCCGCATCAGACAAACTTCTCTCGATTCGTTAAGGAATAGGTTATGAATAGAGCCTTATATGTTGCTAAAACCGGTTTAGAAGCGCAGCAGTTTCGACTTGCGGCGATTTCTAACAACTTGGCGAATGCGAATACGTATGGTTTTAAAACCGGGCGTGCTGAATTCGACGATTTGTTGTATCAAAACGTACGTATGCCCGGTGCGCAAGGCACACAAGATCAAAATAGTACCTTGCCTTCAGGCTTACAGTTAGGGGTTGGGGTAAAGGCTGTCGGTGTGCAGAAAATACACACCCAGGGTAATTTAATGATTACCGATAACCAGCTCGATTGGGCAATTAACGGCGAGGGTTTTTTCCGCATACTTGATCAAGACGGTAATTTTATGTACACCCGTGATGGTTCATTTCAGGTGAACCAGAACGGTGACGTGGTGACCTCATCGGGGTATTTATTAGACCCGAACATTAATATTCCGGCTAATAGTACCGAAATTATGATGGCGCGTGACGGTACGGTGACGGCGAAGCAACCGGGCGTGGTTGAACCGGTTGCGTTGGGGCAGATTGAAATTGCCACCTTTATTAATCCGGCCGGGTTAGAGGCAGTAGGGCAGAATATGTTCTACGAAACCATTGCCAGCGGCGCGCCGGTATTTAATAACCCCACGACCGAAGATGCCGGTGCGATTATTCAAGGCGCATTAGAAGCGTCGAACGTCAATACCGTAGAAGAGTTGATTGGCATGATTGAAGCTCAGCGTACCTATGAAATGAATTCAAAGGCGATTTCGGCTGCCGATGGCATGATGCAATATCTCAATAATAACGTCTAACCTAGGGGGCTAAGATGATAGGTACAGTACGTCAAATCGCAAGCTTGGCGGCGGTTATGATCAGCGTGGCGTTGATGCAGGGTTGTTCAACGGCACC
>Ga0172377_10001495_pt1 | contig 23631 bp, 16 predicted proteins | sample Pumphouse3metaG_FD_119749 | JGI IMG/M metagenome (GOLD analysis project Ga0172377, IMG submission 119749) | Leachate microbial communities from a municipal landfill in Southern Ontario, Canada - Pumphouse #3 metaG | ecosystem: Engineered > Solid waste > Landfill > Unclassified | place: Canada... | reverse complement strand
TTTCGCGTCAGGCAGAATGACGCGAATCGCGAAGGACGCGACCGAAACAAACTTCAAACTCAGCTGCAAAAGGAATGGTAGATTGAAAGATAAACTTTCAATCCCGAAGTTTGTTTCTTTCGCATCGGGCAGAATGACGCGAATCGCGAAGGACGCGACCGAAACAAACTTCAAACTCAGCTGCAAAAGGAATGGTCATTAAAATGATAAAGCAAAAACAAAACACACTCGGGGAAAAACCTTTTGCCGAAAGCCGCGGAGACGTTTCCGACAAAACGGCCGAGTATTTGTTTCATCAGGGGACAAACTTTAAATCCTATGATTATTTCGGTTGCCATAAAACAGAGGGCGGCTTTGTTTTCCGCACTTGGGCGCCCGGGGCGGATATGGTTTACCTCGCCGGGGATTTTAACGGCTGGGACACCTCCTGCCAAATGGAAAAAACCACGGAAAACGGCGTTTGGGCGGTTTTTCTTGATAAAAATTCCGCTTTCGCGGAAAAAAAAGACGGCGAGCGGAGGTATAAATTTTTAATAAAGCGGGGGGAAAAGCTTGTCTACAAGGCCGATCCATACGCGTTTTATTCAGAGACAAAGCTTAATACCGCTTCTCTTTTTTATTCGCTTGACGGCTATGAGTGGTCGGAGGATGAATATAATTATCTGGCGTCTCGAAAAACCCTTGCCGCCTCTCTTTCCCGGGACGTTCCACCGCCTTATCCCATAAATATTTACGAGGTTCATTTAGGCTCATGGAAGAGGGGGGAGGACGGCGGTTATCTCTCATATTCCGCGCTTGCCGGGGAGCTCTCCGAATATCTCCGCGAAATGGGGTATACGCATATTGAAATCCTCCCCGTCGCGGAGCACCCGTTTGACGGGTCGTGGGGGTACCAGACCTGCGGCTACTTCGCCCCCACGTCGCGCTTCGGCACGCCCGAGGACTTTATGGCTTTTGTCGAGACTTTCCACAAAAAAGGCATAGGCGTAATACTCGACTGGGTTCCGTCGCATTTCCCCAAAGACATTCACGGGCTTTTTGAGTTTGATGGCTCGCCGCTTTATGAATATCAGGGCAGCGACCGAATGGAGCACAAGGGCTGGGGAACCCGCGCTTTTGACGTCGGGAGGAACGAAATACGGTCTTTTCTAATCTCAAACGCGCTGTTCTGGCTTGACAAATACCACATAGACGGCTTGCGGGTTGACGCGGTTGCGTCAATGCTTTATTTGGACTACGGGCGGGAGCCCGGCGAGTGGAACCCCAACCCAGACGGCGGCAACATAAATATCCAGTCGGTGTCGTTTTTTAAAGACTTAAACAAGGCGGTTAAGAAATCCTTCCCCGACGCCCTTATGATAGCCGAGGAATCCACCGCTTACCCGTATGTCACAAAGTCGCGCGGGCTTGGCTTTAACCTAAAGTGGAACATGGGCTGGATGAACGACGCTTTGAGCTATATCGGCAGTGACTTTAATTCCCGGCCGCATATTCACAACACGATGACTTTTTCCACCGCCTACGCTTTTTCGGAAAACTATATCAACCCAATCTCCCACGACGAGGTCGTCCACGGCAAAAAGTCCCTTATTGATAAAATGTTCGGCAGTTACGACCAGAAGTTTTCCGGTATGAAGACATTTTTGGCGTGGATGTACGCCCACCCGGGGAAGAAGCTTTTGTTTATGGGGTCGGAATTCGCCCAGTTCCGGGAATGGGATTATGAATCGGGGCTGGAATGGTTTATGCTGAACTACCCCGCCCATAAAGATATGCGGGAATATGTGAAAAGCCTTAACTTTTTTTATAAAGAAACCCCCGAGCTTTTTGAGCTTGACGGCGACTCAAGCGGTTTTTTATGGCTTGACGCCGACAGCAGGGAAGACAGCCTGTTCGCGTTTGAGCGGGTAAGCGAAAAAGGCGGGCGGGTCGTTTGCGCTTTTAATTTTTCGCCGATAAATAAAAAATATATCTTCCCGGTAAGTCAGCCGGGAATTTACCGGGAGGTTTTCGCCACCTCCCCCGCGTTCGGAGCAAAGGGCAAAACCGTAAAACCGCTTGCCGCCGAACTCCGAGGCGAGGGCGAAAAGCCCCTCTTAACCCTTGAAATGCCCCCGCTCTCGGCGTTTTTCTTAAAAATAACATCAAAAGCAAAAACAAAAGCAAAAGAAAAACCAAACCCCGAAACGGCAAGGGAAAGGAAAAAGTAATTCCGCAGTATAGAAATATATAACCAAAACAAACTTGGCAAAGGCCGCTTTACGCTTAGAAAGGATGGTCATAGTCATGGCAAAGAAAAAAGAATGCGTGGCGATGCTCCTCGCCGGCGGGCAGGGGAGCAGGCTGAGGCTGCTCACCGAAAAGACCGCCAAGCCCGCCGTTACTTTCGGCGGCAAGTATAAAATAATTGATTTTCCCCTTTCCAACTGTATTAATTCCGGCATCGACACCGTTGGGGTGCTCACCCAGTATCAGCCGCTTATGCTCAACGAGTATATAGGCAACGGCAAGCCGTGGGACCTCGACCGCAGTTTCGGGGGGATTGTCGTCCTCCCGCCGTATCAGGGAGCCCACCGCGCCGACTGGTATTCGGGAACCGCCAACGCCATATACCAGAACCTTCGCTTTATCAAGCGGTATTCGCCCGAGTATGTACTTATTTTGTCGGGCGACCATATATATAAAATGGATTACCGCGCCATGCTGAGTTTCCATAAAAAAAGCGGAGCGGGTTGTACTATCGCCGTAATTGAGGTCTCCCCGGAAGAGACGGAACGCTTTGGCATAATGTCGGCGCGCAAGGACGGCAGGATATATAAGTTTGAGGAAAAGCCCAAAAACTCCTCCTCCACCACCGCGAGCATGGGTGTGTATATTTTTTCCGCGGGGCTTCTTATGAAATACCTTGAGGACGACGAGCAAAACGCATCAAGCGACAACGATTTCGGCAAAAACATAATACCCGATATGCTTAAAAACGGCGAAAAACTGTTCGCCTATCCGTTTGGCGGGTACTGGAAAGACGTCGGCACCGTGCAGTCGCTGTGGGAGTCAAACATGGACCTTCTCGGCGAAAGGCCGAAGTTTGACCTCAACGACAGGTCATGGCGGATTTATTCCCGAAACTACGCCGACCCGCCCCATTATATGGGGGAGAACGCCTATGTGGTAAACTCGCTCATCAACGAGGGCTGCGAGATTTTCGGCAGGGTGGAAAACTCGGTGCTGTCAAGCGGCGTCAAGGTAGAAAAAGGCGGCTTTGTCTGCGATTCGGTGATAATGAGCGACGTCACTATAGGGAGAAACGCCGCGGTCAACTACTCGATAATCGATTTCGGCACAAATGTGGGCGAGGGCGCCATGATCGGCCGCCCGAAGGAAATTTCAAAGGGAATAACCCTTGTGGGGGGCGAGCTGTGTATTCCGCCGTTTGCCATCATCCCCGATGACGTAAGCGCGGGCGAGGAATATATAAACGAAACTTTACTTGCTAAGGAGTGCGGACAATGACGGTTGTAGGCATAATATTTTCTAATATCCATGACAAAAACGTGCCGGACCTCACCCATCACCGCACAATGGCGTCGGTGCCTTTCGGTTCGCGTTATCGGCTTATTGATTTCACGCTCTCAAATATGGTGAACAGCGGCATAAACCATGTGGGGGTAATAACCCACTATAACTATCAGTCGCTTATGGACCACTTGGGTTCGGGCAAGGACTGGGATCTCGCCCGCCGCGCGGGGGGGATCCAAATACTCCCGCCCTATATCACGGCTTTCGCCAACCCCCAAAACTTTCTCTATACCACCCGGCTGGAGGCGCTTAAGAATATAATGTCGTTTATAACCGGCTGTACCGAAGACTATGTCGTGCTTAGCGACTGCGACGTGATTTGCAATATCGACCTTGTGGAGCTTATAGAGAATCATATTTCAACGGGGGCGGACGCCACTCTTATGGTTAAGAGCATGTACCTCACCCCGAACGGCGCCGGCGATATGGTTACGGTGGAAAGCGACGGCGACGGCAGGCTTATCGCAATTTCCGAATACTCCGCGCCGGCGGGCGGGTACGCCGATATCTGCACCAATATCTGGGTGATAAACCGCAGGTTTTTAGAAAGCTTTGTGTCGGAGGCGATCGCGTATAACTACAACTCGTTTGTCAAGGATGTAGTCCGCAAAAACGCCCCGGTGAAAAACTTCCGCGTTTACCGCCACGGCGGCTATTTCGCCACGATAAACTCAATGCAGGCTTATTATATGTGCAATATGGATCTCCTTGACGAAACCGTCCGCAAAAACCTGTTCGGCGTGAGCGGAAGACCTGTCCTCACCAAAGTCCGCAACTCACCCCCCGCCGTTTATTCGGATTCCGCCCGGGTAACTTCATCCCTTATCGCGGACGGCTGCGTTATAAACGGAGCGGTTGAAAACTCGGTGGTGTTCCGCGGGGTAAGCGTGGGGAAGAACTCCGTTATTAAAAACTCAATTTTAATGCAGGACACGATTATCGGCGAAAACGTAACGCTAAACGCCGTCATAACCGACAAAAACGCCGTTATCCGCGACGGCAGAACGCTGTCCGGGCATGAGACTCACCCGTTTTATATAGGCAAATATATTCAGATTTAGCCTGTAAATATTTATTGAAAGACAAAAGGGGGGTTTACATAAACATATGAATATGAAAAAAATTTTATTTGTCGCCTCGGAATGTCACCCTTTCGCCTCGTCGGGCGGGCTGGGGGATGTGATCGGCTCTCTCCCCGAAGCGCTGAAAAAAGAATACGGCGAGAAAGCCGATGTGCGGGTTGTTATTCCGCTTTACACCAAGACCGAAAAAAAGCATACCTCCCGAATGAAAAAGTTAGGGGAGATATATGTGCCGCTTTCTTGGCGGAACCAATACTGCGGGATATTTTCGCTTGAAAAAAAGGGGGTTACATATTATTTTCTCGACAACGAATATTATTTCAACCGCCCCTCGTTTTACGGCAGTTATGACGACGGCGAGCGGTTTGCCTTTTTTTCAAAGGCGGCGCTGGAAATCCTCCCCCACATTGGGTTTTTCCCGGATATCCTCCATGCCCATGACTGGCAGAGCGCTCTTTCGGTGGTATATCTAAAACGGAAGTATGCCGCAAAAGAGGGTTATTCGGGCATTAAAGCGGTGTTTACAATACATAATATCGCCTATCAGGGCGTTTACGGAACGGGAATATTGGAAGACATTCTCGGCCTTACGCCCGATGAGGGGAGGGTGATGGAGTACAACGGCGACCTTAACCTTATGAAAGGGGCGATTGTCTGCGCGGACAGCGTCTCGACCGTCTCGCCCACCTACGCCAAGGAAATCCTGTCGCCGAGGTTTTCCCACGGCCTCCACTACGCGCTTGAGCAAAACAGCGGCAAGATAACGGGAATTCTCAACGGCATTGACCGGAACTATTACAACCCGGGCAAGGACAGGGAAATCCCCTTTAACTATACCTTTAAAAACCCGGCTTTAAAAGCCCAAAACAAGGCTTATTTGCAAAACCTTCTCGGGCTCCCGGCAAAGCCTAAGACGCTTCTCTTCGCCGTGGTGTCGCGGCTTGCCGACCACAAGGGGCTTGACCTTCTCGCCCTTGCCGCCGATGATATACTCCGCGGGGACGTTCAGCTCGCGGTGCTCGGCAAAGGCGACTATTACTACGAAAACTTTTTTACCCGGCTTTCGGAAAAATACCCCGACAAAGTGGCGTCGGTGATAGCCTTTGACAAAGACCTTTCAAAAAAGATCTACGCCGGAGGCGACGCCCTTATAATGCCGTCCCAGTCGGAACCCTGCGGGCTCGCGCAAATGATCGCCTGCCGCTACGGCATGGTGCCTGTCGTCAGGGAGACGGGGGGGCTTTACGATTCGATAAAAGACGTCGGCTGGGAGGGCGGCGGCAACGGCTTTACCTTCGCCCCGTATTCCGCGTGGGAACTCTTTAACGCCGCCGACCGCGCCAAGGAATACTACCGCGACGGGGAAAAATGGGACTGTCTTGTAAAAACCGTTATGAAATGGGATTTTTCTTGGAAAAAGTCGGCAAGGGAATATATAAAAAGACTGTACGGATAAAAAAATAAACAAAAGCCGTTAAAAGGAGAAGATATTTGAAGAACAATAAGGGAACACAAAAGCACCAAAACAATTACAATTACCCCGAAAGGGATATATACGCCGAAATAGCGAAACGGGTAACAAGGCTGTTTGCCGTGACCGTCGACAAGGCGACAAAAGAGCAGATTTATAAAGCGGTCGCGCTTTCAGTGCGGGATATTCTCGCCGCCGAGGAACAGCGCTTTGAGGAAAAAAACAGCTCCCGGGGGAAAAAGAAGGTCAATTACCTCTGTATGGAGTTTCTTGTCGGGCCCTCTTTAAAAAATAACCTCTTTAATCTTGGGCTGACCGAAAAATACAGGACGGCGCTGGGCGAAATGGGTTTTTCGCTCGACGAGATTTTTGAGCTTGAAAAAGACCCCGGGTTGGGCAACGGAGGGCTCGGCAGGCTCGCCGCCTGTTTTATGGATTCGTTCGCCACGCTCGGTTTCCCTGCGCGGGGATATTCAATTTGTTATGAATACGGGCTTTTCAGACAGCGCATTGTCGACGGCGAACAGCTTGAGCTCCCCGACGCGTGGCTTCAAAACGGCGAGTCGTGGCTTATCCCCCGCGAGGATAAGGCGGTAAAAGTAAGGCTTGGCGGCAGGGTGGAGGAAGTCTGGCAAAACAACCACCTCGATATCGTCCACACCGAATATGAGGAAGTCGAGGCTGTCCCCTGCGATATGCTGATTTCAGGTTACGCCTCAAAAGGCGTAGCCCCGCTTCGGCTTTGGAAGGCAAGAGCGCTCACCGATTTTAATATGGAAGCGTTCTCACAGGGGCAGTACTTGAAAGCGGTTGAGGAAAGCGCTATCGCCGAAACCCTCACCCGGGTGCTTTACCCCGCCGACAACCACCACGAGGGCAAGCTGCTAAGGCTGAGCCAGCAGTATTTTCTCGTCTCCGCGTCGCTCCAGAATATTGTCGCCCACCATGTCTCGCGTTACAGAAACCTTGACACCCTGCCCGACAAAACCGCTATCCATATCAACGACACCCACCCCGCGCTGGCGGTGCCGGAACTCATGCGCATACTTTTGGATATCCACAACTACCCTTGGGAAAAGGCTTGGGATATCACGGTCAAAACCATTTCCTACACCAACCACACGGTTTTGCCGGAGGCGATGGAGTGCTGGAACGAGAATTTGTTCAGGATAAAGCTCCCCCGCATTTATATGATAATTAAAGAGATAAACCGCCGTTTTTGCAACGAGGCGTGGGAGGCTTTCCCCGGGCTTTGGGATAAAATCAGCCGAATGGCGCCCTTGTCTTACGGGCTTGTCAAAATGGCAAACCTTTCGGTTATCGGCTCCCACAGCGTAAACGGAGTTTCAAAGCTCCACTCGGATATCCTTAAAGCGGGAGTTGTTAAGGATTTCGACGATATGTACCCCGGCAAGCTTACAAATGTCACAAACGGAATCGCCCACCGGAGATGGCTCTGTATGTCAAACCCCCGGCTTACTTCCCTTATCGCCGAATGTATAGGCGACGGCTTTATTAAAAACCCCGCGCTGCTCGAGGATTTTTCGGCTTTTGCCGAAGACAGCTCGGTGCTTTCAAGAATAGGCGAGATAAAAAGGCAAAATAAAGCGGATTTCGCGGATTATATTGCTAAGAAAACGGGGAATATAATCGACCCCGACTCGATTTTTGACGTCCATGTAAAGCGGCTCCACGAATACAAGCGGCAGCTTATGAACGCGCTTAACATCGCCTCCCTGTACGCGAGGCTGAAAGAAGACCCAAATCTTGTTTTCCCGCCCCAAACCTTTATTTTCGGCGCAAAGGCGGCGCCGGGCTATTATTTCGCGAAAGATATCATAAGGTTTATCTGCTTTTTGGCAAAGGATATTGACAACAACCCCGTCGCCCGCGGTAAGCTTAAAGTTGTGTTTTTGGAAAATTATTCGGTATCTCTTGCCGAAAGGCTTATCCCCGCCGCCGAGCTAAGCGAGCAGATTTCTCTCGCGGGGAAAGAGGCGTCGGGAACCGGCAACATGAAGTTTATGATAAACGGCGCGCTCACCATCGGCACACTTGACGGCGCCAACGTCGAGATAGCCTCCGCGGTGGGGGAGGATAATATGTTTATCTTCGGCCACACCGCAAGCGAAGTGGACGAGCTTTGGAAGAAAGGCTATTCCTCCGCCTCTTACTACAACAGGAACGAAAACCTTAAAAGCGCCATTGACTCGCTCCAGAAAGGGTTTAACTCAAGGTCTTTTTCGGATATCGCGAACTATCTGCTCTATTCCTATGGCGTTTCCGACCCGTATATGTGCCTTGCCGATTTCGCGTTTTATTCCGACGCGCGAGAGGCGGCGCTTAAAAAGTACGCCGATAAGATGGCGTGGAACGCCTCCGCGCTTATAAATATTTCAAAAGCGGGGGGCTTCGCCGCCGACAGAAGCGTGGGCGAGTACGCGAAAAACATTTGGGGGCTTGAATCCGGACAGCCGTAAGCTTTTTACCGAAAAAACCCCGCGGTAGAGCTAAAATAAAACAAAAAGGAAATTATAAATGGAAAACCCCGCGCTCTCCCTGCTTATGTTTGAAAACGGCAAAGCCACAAACAGCCTTGTCAAATACGCCGGCAGGGGTTTTTCGCTTGCGGCGAGCGGCGTGCCGGGAAGTCAAAAGCTTGTTATTTTCAGCGAGGGTATACCCGTTTACACTTCGGAACACAAAAGAGGGGGAGAGGTTTTTGACTTCCCCGAACTGCCCCGCGGAATGTATACTTTTTCACTTTGGTCGGGGCTCCCGGAATCCCCCCGCCCCCCTCACAGCGACTTCTTCTTGGTTGTGGAAAACATCTTCCCCCCCGTCACCCCGCCAAGAGGGCTTATTTATCATATCTTTGTCGACCGCTTCGCGAGAATGGGGGTTGTCACGGCAAAGCCGGGGTCAGTTCTTCGCGGCGGCTGGCACGGGCAAATTACCCAGTACCCCGAAAACCCCGGCGACTATGTCGAGAACAACGAATTTTTCGGCGGAAATCTCGCCGGAATAACCGAAAAGCTCGACTACATAAAGCAGCTCGGCTGCGAATGGATTTACCTAAGCCCGGTGTTCGACGCCTATTCCAACCACAAATATGACACCGGCGATTACCTTTCGGTTGACTCTATGTTCGGCGGGGACAAGGCGCTGGACCGTCTGATATCACAGTCCCATAAAAGGGGGATGAAAATTATCCTCGACGGGGTGTTCAACCATGTGGGGAGAGACTCCGTTTACTTTGACTACAAGGGCGTTTTCGACGGCGCGCTCCACAACGACAAATCTCAATACCGGGAATGGTTTGACATTAAGGACGACGGCAGCTATGATTGCTGGTGGGGGCTGACAAATCTGCCGAAAGTTAAAAAGACAAAATCGTTTAGGGATTTTATCTGCGATACCGTTATACCAAAGTATATGAAAGCCGGCGTCGACGGCTGGCGGCTTGACGTGGTGGACGAGTATGACAACAGCTTTTTGGAACAAATAACGTCTGCCGTCAAACAAATTAACCCCTCTGCCGTGGTAATCGGCGAGGTTTGGGAGAACGCCGCGACAAAAATCGCCTACGGACAGCGGAAGTCATATTTTTACGGGGGCGCGCTTGACTCCGCCACCAATTATCCGCTGAGAGGGGCTATTTTAAACTATTTTGCCACCCGTTCCGCCGGGGTGCTTGCCAAAGAGCTTGAAAATCAACTGAAACACTACCCGAAAGAAAAGCTTTTGCTTATGATGAACATGCTCGGCAGCCATGACACCGAAAGGGTTATAAACGCCTTGTCGGGGGTTATGCCGAGCGGCAAAACCGGAACGGAGCTTAAAAACCTTAGCCTTTCAAAAGAGCAAAGGGAAAGAGGGAAGAGGCTTTTAAAAGCCGCTCATTCGCTTCTCGTCTGTCTGCCGGGAATCCCTACCGTGTATTACGGCGACGAGACTTCCCTTGAGGGCTGGCGCGACCCCTTTAATCGAAAAACCTTCCCGTGGGGGAGGGAAGACACAGAAATGACAGACTTTTTTAAACAAACAAACAAGCTGAGAGCGACCCTTGACCCGATTATTTACGGCGGCACCGAAATTTTGCAGTCAAACGACGGGTTTTTCGTGTTCGAGCGGAACTTCGACGGAAAATCCGTGCTCTGCGTGTGCAACCTTAACCCCTGCCACAGCTATAAAGTTAACGGCATGTACACCCCGGTGAACGAAGCGGGGGCGAAAGGCGAGGTCAGGCCGTCGGCAACGGGAATATTTTACCGAGATTATTGACAAACATTTCTTAAAGCATAAAAATAAGGAGGACGAAAAGATTAATGAAGACTAAAATTGCTTTTGACCTCGCCGCTCTCGGCGTCGAGAAAGGCGATGTTCTTCTCGTTCACTCATCGTTCAGATCGCTCGGCGGCGGAGTCACCGGGGAAGAAGTCATCGAGGGGCTGAAAGAGGCGCTGGGCGAGAGGGGAACGCTTGTCTTCCCGGCTTTGTCCTGGAAGAACGTAAACCGCGAAAACCCCGCGTTTGACGTCAGGGAGACAAGTTCCTGCATAGGATACCTCCCGGAACTCTTCAGAAACTATCCCGGGGCTGTCAGATCTCTCCACCCCACTCATTCCTGCGCCGCGCTCGGGGAAAAAGCGGAGGAAATAACAAAGCGTCATTACCTCGACCGCACCCCTGTCGGCGAAAACTCGCCGTTTAGAAAAATCCGCGACTATAACGGAAAAATTCTGTTCTTAGGCTGTTCTTCGCGGCCCAACACCTCCATGCACGGCGTGGAAGGATTGCTGGAGCCCGACTACCTGTACGGCGGGCATAATAAATACACCTTGACAAATTACGACGGCGTGTCATATAATGCAACATACCGCATCCATGGCTTTGCCGGCGTAGTCCAGCGTTATGATCGGGCGGAGGCGCTTTTAGACTCGGATGAAAAATCATCAGGGCGCGTGCTCGGAGCGAATTGCGCGCTTATGTCTTCGCGCGCGCTGTGGGAAAAGGGATATGACGCCATAAAGGCATATCCCCGTTTTTTTGTGGATATCAGCTTATGAAAGAGACATCGACAATGTTCAGAGAAACAACAAAACAAGAATTAGGACAGGGACAGGGACAGGAACAAGAACAAAACAACAAGACCACGCTTATTTTATGGGAAGTCTGCGAAAGTTTTAAACTTGGGAAGCCTGTTGATTGGGAACAAATAAAACACGGCAACGTAAACCACACCTACCGCGTGGATGTGCGGAAACAAAAAGGGATACGCTCTTATATTCTCCAGATGCTAAACTCAAACGCGTTTAAAACCCCCCAGAAGAACGTTGAAAACCACGCCGTTATAACCAAACATCTTGAAGAAAAGCTAAGGACAGACCCGGATGTAGGAAGAAAAACGGTAAGGCTTTATACAACCGAATACGGCAGCTATCTCTATGTCGACAGCGAGGGCCACTACTGGCGGGCGATGAGCTTTGTGTACGGCGCGCTCACGGTTAACAAGCCCGACTTCGTCATTATGCAAAAGACGGGCGAGGCGTTCGGTACCTTTCAGTCGCTTTTGTCCGACTGCCCGGCAAACCTGCTCCACGAAACAATCCCCGGCTTCCACGACACCGAAAAGCGAATGAAATCCCTTATCTCCGCCGCCAAAAAAGATGAATACGACCGGCTGCGGGAGGTTAAGGATTTGTTTGACTTTTTGTGTTCGCAATCCCAAAGGGCTGTTTTCTTTAAAGAGGCTCTTGCCAAGGGCGACATTCCGCTCCGAGTGACGCATAACGACACCAAGTGCAACAACGTGATGTTTGACGAGAAAACCTACGCCCCGCTCGCCATAATCGACCTCGACACGGTTATGCCGGGCTTTGCCGCCCATGATTTCGGCGACGCCATACGTTATGGCGCGAACTTTTCCGGCGAGGACGAAGAAGACATGTCAAAAATCGGGCTTGACCTTGAAATGTTCCGCTCGTTCGCCGAGGGCTATATACCAAAGGTCAAGGACAGCTTTGAACCGCATGAGCTTAAAACCCTCCCCCACGGGGTGACCGCAATGACCCTTGAGCTGAGCTCCCGCTTTCTCACCGATTACCTTGAGGGCGACAAATACTTTATAACGAGAAAAGACAAGCACAACATGCTGCGCGCGAAGTGTCAAGCGGAACTTTTAAAAGACGAGATAACGAAGTTTAACGAAATGACGGCAATTGTTGACAAAATTATATGAATTACAAAAAAATTCACATTTTTTATATTTTTTATTGACAAAGTTTTTTCTTTGGTATATAATGCAAATGTGTACAAATATTAAAATATTTATAACTTATATTTTGGCGGTGTAAAATGACAGAAAATTATTCCGCAACCGCCATTCCCGCGTCTGACGACGAATCAAAGCTTATCACTTCGGCTAAAAGCAACGATGAAGAAGCTTTCGGCATTCTTTACAAACGCTACCTGCCCACAATTTATTGGTATGTCAAATCGCTCTCCCCGCCGTATTCGGAAAAAGACGACCTTGTTCAGGAAGGCGTAATCGGTTTTATAAAAGCTATCCGCACATATGACAAAACATACGCGTCTTTCAGGACATACGCCTCGCTTTGCGTTAAGCGCAGCATTATAAGCGCCTTGCGGAAGTACAAGCGTCAGTCGGGTTTTGCCCTGCCGATTGAAAGAACGCTCCCCCCCGAAGCGATATTCCCGGAAACGGAAGTAATCGAGCGGGAAGCGGGGAGACTTCGTTATAACGAATTTATAAAATCGCTTTCGGAATTTGAACGGCAAACCCTAACGCTTTATTTGTCGGGCATGTCTTACGCGGATATGGCCGATAAGCTTAACTGTTCGCAAAAGAGCATTGACAACGCCATTACACGGACAAAGCTAAAAATCAAAAGACAATCTAAAAACTCACCTTAAAGTAATATGCCCGAATAGCTTAACCAGAGCGGCCGGAAGGCAGATGGCGGTTTAAAGCCGCCTTGGGGTTATTATAAAAAATTCAAGCGAGGTAGACAAGAATGTACGAAGACAAAACATTGGTTTGCAAGGAATGCGGGGGGGAATTTGTTTTTACCGCAGGCGAGCAGGAATTTTACTCCGCGCGCGGTTTCCAGAACGAACCCCAGCGGTGCAAGGCCTGTAGGGACGCGAGAAAAAACGCGGCAAAATCGCCGAGGGAGATGTTTACGACCGTTTGCGCCAACTGCGGCAACGAAGCCGTCGTTCCTTTCCAGCCCTCTACGGACAGACCGGTTTATTGCAGCGAATGTTATGCTTCAATGAAGCAGAAATAGGCTGTCATTTTATATAAAATATAAAGTTATGCCTTGCAAGAAGATCGCTTACGGCGTTCTTTTTGTTTTCGCCCGCTTTTTTGCATGGTTGCAGTTCTCTTAATTTACAAGTATTAAAGGATAAATTTTTCAATTAACAGTCGCAATCAAAACAATAAAAAAGAGAGCGTTTGATATAAAAAGGATGGTGAAGTATGTCAAAACTTTGGGAAGGCCGCCTTTCGGGGGAACCGAGCAAACTCGCGGAGGATTTTAACGCCTCTGTTTCATTTGACAAGCGGCTTTATAAACAGGATATTTCCGGTTCGGCATCCCACGCGCTTATGCTCTCAAAGCAGGGAATCATAAGCGAGAGCGAGGCCGACGACATAATAGGCGGGCTGAGCGGAATTCTCGACGACCTTGATTCCGGGCGGCTTGAAATTGATATGGGTTCCGAGGATATCCACACTTTTATTGAAGTCGAGCTTACAAAGCGCGTCGGCGACGCCGGCAAAAAGCTCCATACCGCGCGTTCGCGGAACGACCAAGCGGCGCTTGACTTAAGGCTGTATGTTCGTGACGAGACGGGGGAGATTTTAAAGGGAATAAAAGCCTTGATGCGTGCTCTCCTTAAAAAAGCGGGGGAACACCTCAACACCGTTATGCCGGGGTATACCCACCTTCGGCGCGCCCAGCCCGTCACTTTTGCCCATCACCTCACCGCCTATGCCGCCATGCTGCGCCGCGATTGCGACAGGTTTGAGGACACGCTTCGGCGGACAAAAGTCTCACCGCTTGGCAGCGGCGCGCTCGCCGGCACCACATATGACATTGACAGATTTTTCACATCATCGTCGCTGGGCTTTTCCCGCCCCTGCGATAACTCCATGGACGGGGTTTCCGACCGCGACTTTTGCCTTGACTTTTTATATTCCTCCGCCGTTTTGGCGTCTCATTTGTCCCGCTTTGCCGAGGAGCTAATCTACTGGTCGGGGCTTGAGTTTGGCTTTATCACCATAAGCGACGACTTTTCCACCGGCTCGTCAATAATGCCGCAAAAGAAAAATCCCGATATCCCCGAACTGATAAGGGGAAAAACCGGGAGGGTTTACGGAAATCTGATGGGGCTTCTCACCGTTGTAAAAGGGCTTCCGCTCGCTTATAACAAAGATTTGCAAGAAGACAAAGAATTTGTGTTTGACTCTGCCGACACCGTGAAAAACTGCCTTTTGGTGATGGCTCCGCTGGTTGAGAGCATGAGCGTCAATAAAGAAAAAATGAAAAAAGCCGGGGAGGAGGGGTTCCTCGGGGCGACGGACTGCGCCGACTACCTTGCAAAAAAAGGAATGCCCTTCCGCGACGCGTATAAAACCGCGGGGAGAATAGTCGCCTTTTGCGACAGGTCAAACCAAACGCTTGACAGCCTGCCCCTTGAAAAATACAGGGAATTTTCAGACTTGTTCGGGGAGGATATCTATGACGCCGTTTCCCTTGAAAACTGCGTTTCGCGGCGGGTCTCATACGGCGGCCCCTCGCCGGGGGGCGTCGCGGAACAAATTAAAATTTTCAGTTCGTTTTTAGAAAAAAGCGAAAATTAAAGGGGGCTCGCCCCCTTTTTCAGCGCTTATTATTCTTTGCGTTGATTTCTCCGTAAACTTCGCTCTTTTTAACCCCTCTGTCGCTTGCCGCCGCTTTTATGGCGTCCATTTTGCTAAGTCCCATGTCAAGGTAATAATTAACATGCTCGGCCGCGGTAAGCCCCTCCCGGTCATTGGCGGAGATGGTTTTTTCGCCCCCCGCCACCACAAGGACATACTCGCCCTTTATGTTTTCGGTTTCTTTCGCCGTTTGCAGCAGGGAGCCGAGGGTTGAGTAGGTAATTTTCTCGTTGAGTTTTGTGAGTTCCTTGCAAAGCGACGCCTGTCTGTCGCCAAGCGCCGAGAACAGCTCCTCCAACACCCGCGGCAGGTCGTGCGGGGGCGAGAAAAACACCATGGCGCGGGTCTCACGCCTGTATTCGTCCAGCCGGGCCTTAAGTTCCGAGCGTTTTTCAGGGAGAAAACCCTCAAAGCAAAACCTCGCGCAGTCAATCCCGCTTGACGAGACCGCGACGGCGGCGGCGGAAGGGCCGGCAATGGGGATAACCCGGATATTTCCCTCATGGCACATCCTCACAAGAACCATCCCCGGGTCGGATATCGCGGGTGTGCCGGCGTCGGTGACGAGAGCCGCGCTTTCCCCGCCGGCTAACCGTGACAAAATAAGCCGGCCTTTTTTGTTTTTATTGTGCTCATGGTAGGAGACAAGCGGTTTTTTTAATCCTAATATTTTCAGTAGCCTCCCCGCGACCCGTGTGTCCTCGCAGGCGATAAAATCAACTCTCCCAAGCGTTTCCCTTATCCGCGGGGAGACGTCCGACATGTTTCCGATCGGGGTTGGGACGACAAATAACTCCCCCATGTCAAACCTCTTTTTCGGCCGCCTTTTTGCGGTGCTTGATTTTTCTCAGCCAGAGATAAAATACGGGGAGATGGTTTACCAAAAAATCTTTTATCCTGTTCCTAACCGAAGAGTAAACGTCGTGAACAAACACCAAAAACGCGTGGGGGACATATTTCCCCGTCACCCGCTTGTCAAGGAACTTTTCATATATTTTGCCGATCTTGGGCGGCAGCCGGTAGGCAAGCTTATAGCGCTTTACAAAATGGGCGAAATAAGCCTCTATAAACAGCACTTCTTTTTCGGGGAACTGTTCCTGAACCAGCGGAACCCTTCTTTTCGGGTCGGCGCCGTCGGGTAAAAAGCCCGCCTCTTTTGAAATATCATAGAGCGCCGTGCCGGGGTAGGGGTAAAATATATTCGGGATCACGCGATCGGATTTTATCCTCGCGTTTAATTTTATGGTTTTTAACGCTCTGTGAATATCCTCAAACGGAAGCCCGATAATGTTATATGTCAGCTGTGAAATGCCGTATTTGTGAAACCAGTTGGAGCAGTTGATAATCATTTCGTCGGTCTGGAAGCGTTTTAAGTATTTAAAGCGCATTTCTTGGTCGCCCGACTCAAGCCCCATGTCAACGGTGTAAAACCCCGCCTCTTTCATTTTTTTCACCGTTTCCTCGGTGAGTATGTCAAAGCGTATGTTGCCGGTGCAGGGGAGAGAAATTTCGCTTTTATAAAGGTCGATAAACGTGTCAAACCAGTCCGGGAACATATTGAATATGGCGTCCCGGAAATTGATATATTTAATGTTCGGGTATTTTGAAAGAAGGGTTTTCAGGTATAAAATGGCGTTTTCCGGCGAGCGGAAGCGGGCGTATATTTTTTTGTTGGGGTAAACCTTGCGGAAGTTTCCGTTGCCGCAGTAGGTGCAGTTGTAAAAGCACCCCCGGCTTACCACCACAATGGCGGTGTTCACCTTCATGGATTCAAGATTTTTATAGTCAAAAAGGTCAAAGTCGGGAATTGGAATCCTGTCCAAATCGGCGAACAGCGGCCGGATGGGATTTTTAATAATCCCCCCCGCGCTATCTTTGAACCAAAGCGACTCCACCCCGGTGTAGTCCTCGCCCGCGGTCATTTTATCAAGCAGTTCAAGGTAGGCGTATTCGCCGTCGCCAATGCACACGCAGTCGACGTTTTCAAGGGACAGCACTTCCTCCGGCATTAAGGTCACATGATAGCTCCCGCAGATAATAAACGCGCCGGGGAAGACATCCTTGGTGTATTTTATATAATCGGAGGAGTCCGGGAACGCCGTCGTGCGGATTGAAAAGCCTATCACGTCAAATTCGCCCAGCGATTTTAGCTTTTTTTTGTATTCCTCCTCCGAATGGAGATATAATAAATGTAAAAGGCCGCAGCTATGCCCGCCCTCCTTGAGCACCGCCGAAATAGAGGCGAGCCCCTCGGAATAGTTGCCCCCGGTTATTTTCCCCTTTTGGTCTCTGTCGGTGTAGTCGGGGTAGACAAGCAGCACCCTTGCTTTTTTTCCGTTTAGGTTAAGCATTTTTACCAATGATCCTTTCGCGCCGCCGCTTTTACGGCCGGTTTCGCTTTTTTGTTTTAATTTGGTAGTTTAGTTTAGTTTCCTTTTGCCTCGCTCCATGACTTACCCACGCCCGCGTCCACCGTCAGCTTAACTTTAAGCTCGCAGGCGTTTTCCATGGCGTAGATAAGCTCTCTTTTTGCCGCCTCGGCGTCTTTTTCGCTTGATTCCACTATAAGCTCATCGTGGATTTGAAGAATTATCGCCGCGTCAAGGCCTTTTTCCTCAAAGGCTTTTTCGGCGTCTGTCATGGCTTTTTTAATAATATCCGCCGCCGTGCCCTGTATCGGCGTGTTCATGGCAACCCTCTCGCCAAACGCCGCCAATGATTTTTTTGTGGCGCGGAGCTCGGGGATATACCGCCGTCTGCCGTAGAGAGTGGTGACATAGCCTTTTTCTTTGGCCTCTTCTTTTATGCCGTCGAGATAACTTTTGACTTTCGGGTAGGTGTTAAAATAGCTCGCTATATATTCCGACGCCTGCTTTGTGGTGATGGAGAGATCCCTCCCCAGCGAATAGCCGCCGATGCCGTAAACTATCCCGAAATTGACGGCTTTCGCCCTTTTGCGCATTTCGGGCGTGACGTTTTCCTCGCCCACGCCGAAAACCCTCGCGGCGGTGGCGGTGTGGATGTCTTTTCCGCCCGCGAACGCCCCGAGCAGCGCCTCGTCCCCGGAGATATGCGCTAAAATCCTAAGCTCTATTTGCGAATAGTCGGCGTCGATTAAAAGCTTTCCCTCCCCCGACCTGAAAAAGTCCCGAAACCGCTTGCCTTCCTCGGTTCGTACCGGGATATTCTGCAGGTTCGGCTCAATGGACGAGAGCCGCCCCGTTTTTGTAAGTGTCTGGCGGAAAGTGGTGTGAACCCTGCCGTCTTTTTGCGAAACCGCCGCCAAAAGCCCATCGCAGTAGGTATATTTCAGCTTTGAAATCTTACGGTAGTTTAAAAGCGCGGGGATTATCGGGTGGTAGGGGGCAAGCTTTTCAAGCACCTCGGCGTCGGTCGAGTAACCGGTTTGGTTTTTTTTGTAATGCGGAAGCTTTAGCTCTTCAAACAGCACCGCCGCCAGTTGTTTCGGCGAATTTAAATTAAAAACCCGCCCCGCCTCAAAATAAACCGTCTGCCTTGACCTTTCCATTTCGCCCTCAAGCTCGTCCGAATAGGCCTTAAGTCCCTCGGCGTCAAGAGAAAAACCCTTGTGCTCGGCCTTTGCCAGCAGCAGGGCAAGCGGGTTTTCGATTTTCTCATAGAGATATATGTTGTCGGTTTCTTTTACTTCTTCCCAAAGTTTTTCTTTTAGGCGGGGCAATGATGAGATTACCGATGTAAATGATTCTTCCCCCAAATAGACACCTATCGCTTTCTCGGGGGTCAGCATTGTTTCCGATTGGGATACCAAATACGCCATTAACGACACGTCGTCGTAGCTACACTCAAAACCAAACCCCGACTCAAGAGCGAGGAGGGCTATTTCCTTAACCGACCAGAACGTAACAGAGACGTTCTTTTTAAAAAGCTCCTCGGTTTCCGAAAAATCATAGCCGCAAAGCGAAACTCCGTCGGACACCTCAAGCCTGCCGCCGTCAAGCACCGCGTAAAGCCCGCCCTTAGCGCGGGCAATCAGCTCGGAAAGCTTAATTTCCTCATCTTTAAGCGGCGTCGGCAGTGTTTGCCGGGACAGCACACTTGATTTTTCAAGCCCTAACGAGGTTATGAGCGTGCTAAACTCAAGGCGGCTGAAAATCTCAAACAGTTTACCGCCGTCGCGCTCGGCGAATATATAATCGTCAAGGTTTTGTGAAATCTTCGCGTTTTTTTCTATTTCGGCGAGAAAGCGGGACAAATAAGCCGATTCCTTGCCGGCGATAAGCTTTTCCCTGAGCGGGGCTTTAATCTCGTCGAGATGCCCGTACACCCCGTCAAGGCTACCGTAGGACTGAATAAGAGAGGAGGCGCCCTTTTCGCCAATCCCGGGCACACCCTTTATGTTGTCCGACGCGTCCCCCATAATGGCTTTTAAGTCAATAAGCTGGCTCGGGGCGAGGTTATATAATTCATTGACCGATTTTTCGTCGATTATTTTTGTGTCGTTATTCGCTGTAAACCAAACGGTGACATTTTTACTGACAAGCTGATAGCTGTCGCGGTCCCCCGTGACCACCACCGTCTCCACGCCCGACTCGTCGGCAAGCTTTGATAGCGTGCCTATGATGTCGTCGGCCTCATACCCCTCGCACTCAATAACATTCAGACCCAAAGCGCGGGAGATTTCTTTAGATAAGGGGAGCTGTTTCGCCAAATCCGGCGGCATTCCTTTTCTGTTTGCCTTATAGCTCTCGCAGGCCGTGTGGCGGAACGTCTTGCCCGGCAGGTCAAAGGCGACGGCGGCGTGGGTAAAGCCGCCCGCGAGGTTTTTCTTTAGTATATTCACAAAGCCGTACAGCGCGTTGGTGGGGAAACCGTCTTTTGTGTTCAGCGGTCTCACGCCGTAAAAGGCGCGGTTGAGTATGCTGTTTCCGTCAAACACAATCATTTTTTTCATTTGTTTAGGTTGTCCTTTCTATTTAAAAGCCATCTGCCGCCGTTAAAAATTTATTTTCCATTTTTATAAATATGGAGAACCGCAACCTTTTTATGGTTTCGGCTTGCCGAAATTGCAATGAGTTAAACCGCAAAGACAAAAAGTTGCCATAGAACGATTTATCTTTAAAACATATAACATAAAAAGTTTATCACACCGCCGTTATTTTGTCAACAAAGTTTAACTTTAAACCCCTTTACAAAAAAGCGCGGGCGTGTTAAAATATCCCCGTTTAAATAGTTGTTTTATATAAAAAAGCCGAACTTTTCGGCCTTGCGAACGGAGACGTGAACAAAGCATGTCAATGTCAGTTTCAAAGTTAAAAAAGAGCCGGTTGTTTTTAGCCGCGTTTCTCTGCGCGGCGGTCTTGGCCGCGGGCTTTTTTCCGTTTGCCCCCCGGGTCAGAGCCGCCGATAGCAGCGAGGCAGCCGACGACGAAATCTATGACTATGAAATAACTTTTGAATACGGATATAAATTTATCGACCCCCTGACCGGCAAGGAAGCCGAAAATATTTTTACCGGCGAAAAACCCGCCCCCATACAACTTATGAAGGGGGAAAGCTTTGTCCTTCCCGAAAACACCATTATCTTCCGCGACTATGTATTTGTCTGCTGGAAGTACACATATACCGACAGCGAGGGCAAGAAAGCGAGCGAAACCTATGAGCCCGGCGACGTTTACGACGCCGTGACGAGCGACATGGCGTTTGCCGCGGTTTGGGAACGCCCCGAGAGCGCCGATCTTATCATTACAGGTTTTCTTTATTTTGACAAAGGCGATAAAAACGCCGAGGGGGAGGGACTATCCCCGCTTAAATTGACTTTAGGGAAAACGATAAAACTGCCCGCCTGCCCGTTTATAAAAGACGGCCACTTGTTTGACGGCTGGCTTACGAGCGACGGCAGGATAATCCAGAAAGGCGGCGAATACACGGTCGAGAAAATCTCCGCCACTCTGACGGCGACATGGAAACGGGACATGAATGTGCTCCCCGCCCACACCGTTACATACGAGGGCGGCGAGGATTCCGAGGGCGAACCCCCGTCCCCTTATGTGCTGTATAAAAAAACCCTGTTTACTCTTGAAGACAACCCCTTTTTGAAGGACGGCTTTGTTTTTGTCTGCTGGGCGACAGAGGGCGGGGAATACAGCCCGGGGGATGTTTATAACGCCGAGGGTGATGAAGAGGAGATTGTTTTCACCGCTGTATGGGCGGAAGCCATTTATTATTTTGAGGTGAGCTTTGAAATCGTCGGGCCGGGTCAAGTCACGCCGCAGGGGCCCTTAGTTATAAAAGAGGGCGAAACCTACGCTTTCACCCCGGTTCCGCAAAGCGGCGCGCGGCTAAAAGGGGTGATTATAGGGGATGAGGAAAAACCGCTGTCGGATTCCTACATAACAGACCCGATTGAAAAAGACATGATAATTAAGCTGGTTTTTGAGGAAATCCCGTCATATTCGGTAAAGCTCAGCGTATCGGGCGGCGGCAGGGGCGAGTTTTCCGACAGGGATGGGGACAGCCAAGAAACTTTTGTGGCCGAAGGCGGCGAAATAACGGTAAATATCTTCCCGGAAACTTCATATAAACTTTCGTCCTGTCTTGTAAACGGGGTGGAAACAGTTGTCACCGACGGCGTTTTAAACCTTTTAAACATAACTTCCGACACCGTTATAACGCTTTCTTTTGAAAAAGAGCCGGGGGAGAGCGGTTTCCCAAGCGAGCAAACCCGGCCGCAAAGCAGCGAGCCGCCAAACCCCGGCGGGGTCAGAATAATGTACCTCATAGCGGCGATAACAGTCCTTTTGACTGCCGCGTTTATTCTTATAAAAATAGTTAAGCAGTAGCCTTTGTTTTTGGTTAAAATAAAACCGCCCCGTTTGCCGGGGCGGCGGTTTTTTCAGCCGTAAATGTTTTTTGATATGTAGCGGTCGCCCCTGTCGGGGAAGAGAACCACAATATTGACGGTTTTTCCTTTTGCGACTTCAATTTTTTCCGCGAGCTTTAAGGCGGCGACAAGGTCGGCGGCCGAGGAAGTCCCGGCGATAATGCCCTCTCTTTTTACAATTTCCCGCGCCATTGAGTACGCCTCGTCGTCCGTCACCTTGATAGCTATATCGACAAGCGAAACGTCCATTGTTTCGGGGATAAAATCGTTGCCGATTCCCTCTATATTATAGTCGGCGTGGATGTCCCCGCCGCCGATAATGGACCCCACCGGGTCGGCGAGCACCCCTTTGATTGCGGGGTTTTGCTCTTTTAGGTAGCGCATCACCCCGGTATAGGTTCCGCCCGTTCCCGCGCCCGACACAAGATAATCGATTTTCCCGTCCATATCTTTATATATCTCCGGGCCGGTGGAAAGGTAGTGAGCCATCGGGTTGGCCGGGTTGCGGAACTGGTAGAACGACATTGAGTTGGGGATGCTCGCGAGAAGCTCCTCGGTTTTTTCCTCGGCGCCCGCCATTCCGTTTTCTCTCGGCGTCTGCACGACTTCCGCCCCGAGCGCGCGCATAAGGGCGATTTTTTCAAGCGAAAACTTTGTGGGAACCACGCAAATAACTTTGTACCCCCGGTTAAGCGCCGCGAACGCCAGCCCCAATCCCGTGTTCCCCGCGGTTGCTTCAATAATGGTGTCCCCTTTTTTAAGCTTGCCTTTTTCCTCCGCGTCCTGTATAAAATACATCCCGAGCCTGTCTTTAAGGCTCCCCGCCGGGTTGTAAAGCTCAAGCTTCGCGAACAGGTTTATACCCTCCCTTACCGGGAAACCGTTAAGCCTGACCATGGGCGTGTTGCCGACCAGACAGCGCATGTTGTCGTAAACTCTCATGAATAACCCTACCTTTCATCGGATTTTTTAAAGAAGATTTTGAAAGAAGCCAAAACTATGTCTGAAGAAAAAATCCTTCAGACTTCCATGCTTGATATTTGCCAAAATAAATGTTTTGTTTTCTTCAGTTAAGTATATCACCGCGCTTTGGCTTTGTCAACCATAAAGGGCGGTCTTTTCCTCCGGGTAAATTCCATTGCGGCGTTTACTTTGAGAATTTAAAGCGGGGCTAAAGCTGAAATTTATCCTTGACAACCTTATAAAAGTATGCTAACATACAAAAGCTAATTTAGCGGCTGATTTATCGGCAATTTATCGGCAGTATGGCCTGTTAGTCAAGCGGTTAAGACGTCGCCCTCTCACGGCGAAGACAGGAGTTCGATTCTCCTACGGGTCACCATTTTTCTACAAAAGCCCTGTTTTGCAAAGCGGGATTTTCGGGTTATTCCCCGTTGCGGAATTGTGTAACGGCAGCACGGCAGACTCTGACTCTGTTTGTGAGGGTTCAAATCCTTCTTCCGCAGCCAGAAAAAAGCAAGTCAAAGACTTGCTTTTTTCAATTATATTCGTCCTTGCGGACGAATGATATTCACTTCGTGAATGATATTCGCCCTTACGGGCAAGTGATATTCGCTGCGGCGAATAAAAATAAGGACGAATATAATATCATTCAGCTATAGCTGAATATCATTACGCAGTAATATCATTGGCGAAGCCAATATCATTATTTTTTTAAATCAACAAG
>Ga0172377_10001491_pt1 | contig 23674 bp, 19 predicted proteins | sample Pumphouse3metaG_FD_119749 | JGI IMG/M metagenome (GOLD analysis project Ga0172377, IMG submission 119749) | Leachate microbial communities from a municipal landfill in Southern Ontario, Canada - Pumphouse #3 metaG | ecosystem: Engineered > Solid waste > Landfill > Unclassified | place: Canada... | reverse complement strand
TTCGAGGTTCTCTCTTGTATCCATAAGCATACGCACATTACCGGTGGTTTCTGCTCCTGAGTAGGATGATAAAGCAATGAAATCAACTACGTGTGGAATTGTCAATTTACGGCACAGGTCTGCTGTAAAAATAAAAGAGCCCTTTAGTACTCCAACGAGTATAAGGGGCCCTTCAATGTCAGCGTAGGCTTCATTTATTTGACGGGCGAGCTCGTCCGTTCTTCTTGAGATAGTATCAGCATCAATCAATACTCTAACTAAGTCTTTGGTTAGAGCTGGAATTGCTAGTGAAGATTCCATATTTCCTCCATGAGATAATCAATATGATAAGTAATACCTTATATAATCTAAATAGTCAATTAATTTGGAGCACCAAAACAATAGGAAAATTTGCATTTTTTTGTGTAAGATTGGCATGCAATTGATATTAATAAGTGTGTTATTTTAAAAAAAATATTATGAATAATTATATTTTATGCAATTTTTATTAAGATAAATATAAAACTTTTATTAAAGATTGTTTTTGTTACTTCTTGATAGTTAGCTTGTTAGTGGTTATTGTAACGGAAATTAAAAAATGAAAATAATTCACATTTTTGTATAAATTGTATCAATAATCTTTATAATTATTGAGAAATCGTTTATATTTACGAGTGGAGAGAGTCTGAAAAACTTCTTCATAAGGATTGTGTATATGATCCGACAATAAAAATTATGACTATACATTATAAGTTTTAAGGGGACTTTTTATGACTCTATCAAAGGGGCAGTGTCTAAAAGGTTTACATTTGATGCATCAATCCAGACTATTTGAGCAGCAGATTGTAAAACTTTTCGCTTCAGGTAAAATGCATGGAACAACTCATTTAAATATGGGACAGGAAGCATGCCAGGTTGGGCTTGCTTTATCACTAAAAGATGATGATTGGATTGTTCCAACACATCGTTGCCACGGTTACAATATTGCAACAGGTAGCTCTCCGTTCAAAATGTTCAGTGAGATGTTTGGATCAAAATATGGTCTATGCAAGGGTCTTGGTGGTTCAATGCACATGAGCGATAAAGAACATTTCAATCTTGGCTCTTCTGCAGTGGTTGCAAGTGGTGTGGCCTTAGCTACCGGACTTTCGTTTGCTCAATCTAAATTAAAAAAATCAAATATATCAGTAGCTCTATTTGGGGATGGTGCATCTTCAAGAGGTGTGATTCATGAATGCATGAATATGGCATCTATATGGAATCTACCTACCTTATTCTTTCTGGAGAACAATGGTTATGGAATGAGCGCTGCAACTTCAAGAATGGTCTCAACAGATTCTCTTATTTCGAGAATAAAAAGCTACAACATCGAAGGTGAGGTTGTTGATGGAAACAACCTAGAAGAGGTATATGAGGCATGCAATCGTGCTCGCAATTACATCTTAAAAAACAAAAAACCTTACATGATAGAGGCCAAAACCTACAGATATAATGGACATTCCAAAAGTGATCCTTGTGTTTATAGAACACGAGAGGAAGAAGAACTTTGGGCGAAGAAAGATCCAATAAAAAGATTCAAGGCAGCACTGCTATCCAATAAAATCATAGATGAAAACCAATACAAGTTGATTCTTGATGATGACATCAAGTACATGGAAAAAGAACTTGAAGATGCTAGAGATCATAAAGATGAGATAATTGATATTCACGAAGCTACATCCTATGTTTATGCAGATATAGAAAAGTATGAAACATCTTGTACAGAATTTCACAGAGCCTATGGCCGTGAAGCAATCAGAGAGGCTCTTTTAGAAGAAGCTCAAAGAGATGAATCTGTTTATCTAATTGGAGAGGATATTGGTATATATGGTGGATGTTTCAAAGTAACTGGAGATCTCTACAAAAAGGTTAAAAGTCAGATAGTTGAAACACCAATAAGTGAGGAAGGATTTGGCGGTATTGCAGTCGGATCCTCCATGCTTGGTATAAGACCGGTAGTTGAAATTATGTATGGTGATTTTTCAACATTGATAAGTGATTCTTTGATAAATCATGCATCCAAGATCAGATTCATGAGTGCAGGTCAATTTGAATGTCCAACAGTATTTAGACTTCCTATGGGCTGTGGTACAGGACATGGTTCTCAGCACTCCCAAAGTCTTGAATCGTTGTTCACAAATATTCCAGGACTTCTTGTTGTAGCACCTTCATCACCAAGAAAAGCCAAGGCTCTTTTGAAGGCCTCAATCAGAAATAACAACTCTGTTGTCTTTGTTGAATACAAATTGGTTTACAATTTAAACGGTGAGATAGGTGATGAGAGCGATCTGATGACTCTTGGACAATGTGATGTTGAAAGAGAGGGATCTAAAGTCACTCTGATAAGTTACGGCTACTCAATGCAAAAGTGTCGTGATGCAATCAATTCAATTGTTGAAAAAGACGAGAGTCTACTTGATAAGATAGAGTTGATTGATCTGTGCACACTTAAGCCACTTGATGAAGATACATTGATAAAATCTGTTCGAAAAACTCACAACTGTTTGATAGTTCAAGAAGCTCCTCAATTTGGTGGATATGCAAATCAAATTGCTGCGACCCTGAACAAAGATAGAGAGATATTCAATACATTAAAAAATCCTATTGAGGTGTTTGGTGGACGTGAGATGCCAGTTCCTTTCACTCGAGAACTTGAAAAAGGTTGTGTTCCAACCGTGGAAAAAATAACTGAAAAACTAAAAGATTTGTTAAAATAAATAAAAAAATAAAATAAATGATTAATAAGGCCTATATATTGAAGAAAAAATAAATTCTTATGTATATAGACCTTTTAATTTTTTGGGTTGTTTATTAAAATGTTTAACATTGTAGATTGTGTTTCAACACAATCATTAGGAGAAAAGAAATGGACATTGATGTAAAGAACTTGCATCCCCTTGAAGTCCGATTGTTGCGTCACGTAAATCTTGGTGAAGCAATTACAGCTGATAGACTTATCAGTGAATTGGATTATAAGGTAGGACAGTGCAACCAGGCCTTTAGTTGGTTAGTAGCCAAAGGTTTCCTGGAGGAAGTAAGTCGCACATATCGCGTATTTTACGAATTAACAGAACTTGGCCGTGAGCAAAAGAGCAACGGAACACCTACTGTTCGTATCTTTACATATCTCCAATCTAATGGTGCAACTTCATTGCCTGAACTTGCAGCTGCCTTAGGTTTGGAGAAAAAAGATGTTGGTTCAGCTTTCGGCGCACTATCTAAAGCAAAAGTTACTAAAATGAATGAGGAACATAATGCCATTGTTATTGGTACAGAACTTCCTCAAGAAGAAACAATCATTGCTTCTTTATTGACAAAAGGTCTGGAAGGTTCTTTTGAAGATGTAGATTTAAATAATGAAGAAAAAAAAGTCATCAAGAAATTGGCTAAAAAAAGAGGAGCATCCAATGCTGCTTTCAAAATAGTTGAAAAAGAAGATGTTGTTTTTGAATTGACTGCAGATGGTGATGAAGCTAAAAAAGAAATCATTAAAGCAAATATTACCGGTGAAGAACTTGGTAATGTTACACCTGATATGCTATCTAGTGGATCATGGAAAACTGGAATATTCCGCCCATACGGTGTTGATGCTCCAACTTCTAGATTGATTCCTGGTCGTCACAACCCTTACGGCAATTACTTGCAGTGGGTTAAGGATAAATTGACAGCATTAGGTTTTGAAGAATTTGATGGACCACTTGTAGAGAATGAATTCTGGAATGGTGATGCATTGTTTATGCCTCAGTTCCACAGTGCACGTGATATTCATGATGTTTACAGATTGAAGAATGCGTCTCACAGCAAGAAGATTGAAGAGCCTTGGTTGAGCAATGTAGCGCAGACACACGAAAATGGTGGTAGCACTGGTTCTCGTGGTTGGGGTTATAAATTTGACCATGAATTCACTCGTCGTCAGGTAATGAGATCACAGGGAACTGTATTATCAGCTCACCAGCTAACAAAAGCAAAGAATCCTGGTAAATATTTTGGTGTTGAAAGATGCTTCAGATATGATCAAGTTGATGCAACTCACGGTGCAGATTTCTACCAAACAGAAGGTATTGTAATTGGAGATGATGTAAATCTTCAGACATTGCTTGGACTTTTAAAATTATTTGCAGAAGAAATTGCTGGTGCAGAAGAAGTTAAATATGTACCTGGTTACTTCCCATTCACAGAACCTTCAATTGAAGTACATATCAAACACCCTGTACTTGGTTGGTTTGAATTAGGTGGAAGTGGTATATTCCGTCCTGAAGTAACAAAACCATTAGGCATTGATGCACCTGTATTGGCTTGGGGTCTTGGTATTGATAGAATGGCTCTTATGCATTTAGGCTTAAATGACCTTCGTGAATTATTCACTCCAAATATTGAGAGTGTACGTACTAGGAGAGGAAACTAATGCCAAAAATTGAAACAAAAGAAAAATCATTTTTCAACTATCTTGGTAAGAGTTATAGTGATGATGAACTTGAAGAGATTTTCCCTGTAGCAAAAGCTGAGCTTGATGACCACAGTGAAGGTGTTATTAAAATTGAATTGAATGATACAAACCGTCCTGATTTATGGTCAGCAATCGGTGTTGCAAGAGCAATAAAGAATTATGAATCTGGTGAAGTTACAGAATATGATTTCTTCAGTTCTAAAGAGCAATCTGTTGATAATGAAGGTCGTGAACTTCAGATTCATGATGCTCCTGAAAACAGAGCTTATTCAATAGGTTTTGCTGTTAAAGGTCATGTAGTTTCAGACGATGATTTACTTGCTTTGATTCAGAGCCAAGAGAAATTATGTTTTAACTTTGGCCGAAAGAGAAAGACCATTGCAATGGGTATCTATCGCTCAGATTTAATTCAATTCCCTGTACATTATCAAGGAGCAGATCCTGATAAAACATCATTCCAACCTTTAGGTATGGATGAGGTTCTGACTTTAAGAGAGATCACAAAGAAACACCCTAAGGGTATTGAATATGGTCCAATCGTAGAGAATGATGCAACTTTCCCTTATCTATATGATGATAATGGAAATGCTCTGTCTTTCCCTCCTGTAATCAACAGTGCTGATTTAGGTGCTGTTAAAGTAGGTGATGATGCTCTATTTGTTGAGATGAGTGGTCCTATTTTGAAGAACCTTATTCTTGCAGCATCAATCATGAGCTGTGATATGGCAGATATGGGATTTGAAATTTGTCCTGTTAAAGTTATATTTGATTCTGAGACTGAATTTGGAAAAGAAATTACTGTTCCTTATTACTATCAAGAACCAATCAGCTGTACAATGGAGCAAATTGAAAAAACTACAGGTGTAAAGATGAGCGGTGAGAAAGCTGTTTCTTCATTAGCAAAGATGGGCTTGTACTCATTCTATGATGCTGATGATGAAATCATCTATGCTACAGTTCCTGAATACAGAGATGATTTCTTGCACGCAGCTGATTTAGTTGAAGATGTAATTATTGGCTATGGTCTAAACAACTTCACACCTGAAATGCCACATGCTTTTACAATGGGTCGTTTGACACCAGCAGAAGAGCTCGGTAGAAAGGTTAAAGATATCTTAGTTGGTCTTGGCTTCCAAGAGATGATGTACAACTACTTGGGCTCCAAAAAAGCTTATATAGATAACATGGAAGTCAGTGGTGAAGATTACATTCAAATTGCAAATCCAATGAGTGAGAACTATGAGTATGTAAGACCATCAGTTATTCCAAGTTTGCTTGAAAGTGAGAGTATCTCAGCACATGCTACCTATCCTCATAAGATCTTTGAAGTAGGTAAGATTGCTTATTTATATCCTCAGGATAACAGTGGAACAATAACTAAAAATAGTCTTGGTTTCCTTGCTGCAGATTCTTTGATGGGCTTCAATGAAGTATCATCTATGGTAAATACTTTGATGTATTTCTTGAGAGTTGAATACAAGCTTGAGAGCTTGAATGAAGATAACCGTTTCATATCTGGCCGTGGTGCAAATATCATATCTGGTGGTAAGAAAATTGGTATCTTTGGTGAGATCAATCCAACAGTTCTTGAGAACTGGGGCTGTGGTATGCCAACTATTGCTTGTGAAATCGATCTTGATGAGATCTTATCTTTATAAGATTCTGTCTTGATTGATAACATCTCCTGTCTTTAATTAGATGGGAGATTTTTTTATCTTTATAGACAGATACAAAAAAGGCTTCCTGTTTTAATAAGGAAGACTCAATCCGGTTCTGAAAGAATTACTTGTTCACAATTTTAGTAAAATCTGATAGATTCATAGGCCTTCCATACAAGAAACCCTGAATGTAATCAACTTCAACCTCATGTGCAATTCTATTCTGGTTCTCTGTCTCAACACCTTCAAGAACAGTTGTGTGGCCCAATGATTTAACCATCTTTATTGTTGATGCCAAAGCAATCATCGATGTCTTGCTTTTTTCTGCTTCAAGAAGCAAATTTCTATCAAACTTGATTATATCAAAAGGAAGAGACATGAAGTACTCAAGAGAAGCAAATCCTGTTCCAAAGTCATCAAGCGATAGCGTGAAGCCCTTTTCTTTCAATCGTCTCATGTTGGTTTTGAGAATGTCCCAATCAAGCACCTCGCTTGTTTCTGTTATCTCTATTGTAAGAAGTTTTGGGTCAATGTTATTTTCCTTGACTATCTTCAAAAGCACATCAGGAAGAGTTGGTTGCATGCAATGGAACATTGATATGTTGAATGAAAGCTGTGTTATTGGTAGCTGCACTGCATTTAAGTAGTGGCACAGCTCACTTATTACAGCAATTCCAAATTCATTTATGCTGCCATTCTTCTCTGCCATGGTTATGAACTCAAAACTTGGTACATAGCCAATACCTGGAATTTGAAGCCTAGAGAGAACCTCACCACTTAAAATTGTCTTCTCTTTGACATTGTAGATTGGTTGTATTCTCAGCTCTATTTGATGCTGTGATATTGCATAATGTAGCTTCTTATAAATCTTCTGCTTTCTTACATATTTATCACTTGTTGACTGTGTCAATTGAATGTATTTATTTGAAATTTTGAGCTCATCCAGCTCATCAATTCCATCAATTATGGCATTGTAAAGAGAGTCTGTATCATTGAAGAGCTGCAAAGAATCTGTTACTGCAAATGTGAAGGAAGTAGGTGATGCACTTTTATCCATCTGCTTTAGTTCATTCAATTTTGAATTTATGAAGCTGATGAACCTCTCTGTCTCGATGTTCTCTAGAAATGTCACACCAACAATAGATTGAGTCACATTGAAATAATATGAATTATGGAACTCTTTTTTTGCTGCCTCTATTATATAGTGGTAGGCATTGTTCAACTTGTATTTGGTTTCAAAGGTTCTCAATATTTCTAAATTCTTGATTTTGATCAGTATTATTTTCGCTTCATCAACATCGAGAGTTTCAATATAGTTATCAAAACTATTTCTATTCAAAAGCCCTGTATCCTTATCTTCTTGTAGCATTGGAACTTCGAGCATCATGTATATTATCAAGAGAAGCATTGATGAGAGAAGATGAAGTGGATGAAGATCCACTGTGTTGAATAACACAAGTGGCAGACATATCAAATAGAGGACAAAGAAGCCTATGAATATCTTTGTAAATCTTACAAATTTCATATTCTTTTTTATTGCCCTGACTATGATATGAGCTGTGTAAAGATAGTAAGTGCTGTATATCATAGGAAATAGCATTCCATAGGAAAATTCATTGTTCTTTATGATGAATAAGTAGTTTGTGCTGCTGTTGCTTATCAGCATGAGTGCAGCAATTACGGATGGTAAGCTCAGATAAAGAGACATCATATTCATCTTAAATCCAAGCCTATTGTTGAAATATAGATAAAGATTCAGACCTTTCAATATAACAATTAAATTGAAGATGCTGTATAAAAAGTACAATTTATTGCTTGAAGGTTGAACTGGCATATCAGAAATATATGATATGGTTAAATTGGACATAACTGATAAATAACTCAGTATAATGTATATCAAAAGATATGGGTGATTTGCTTTTTTTATTCTACTCAGTGCAAGATAGAGTACCAATACTGAAGTGCAAATTACTAGGGACGGAGCATTGTATAAGTAATACGGGTGTCTTGGAAACATTTGTTAGTCTTTTTTTTGCTAATGATAAATCAATTAGTTGTCTTGTAAAGCAAGACAGACATATCTGCCTTGCTTGTGATGAATTGTTTTAAAATTTCAGAAGTTTTCCATATTCCTCTATTTCTCCATCACTGTATTTATCATGAGGAACTGCAACAGTATTGTTATCACCTGTATATCTTGGCATGATGTGGATATGTAGGTGAGGTACCTGCTGGTTTGCTGCCTTACCATTGTTGATGATTAGGTTTGTACCATCACAGTGCAATTTCTCTCTCAAATTCTTATCTGCTTGTTGAGCGACAAGAATCAAATGACATAGAATATCTTGAGGACATTCAGCTAAAATTTCATATGGTTTCTTACTGACCACCAAACAGTGACCTTTCTTAATAGGGTTGATATCCATAATGACTACACAATATTCATCTTCGTGAATCTTAACAGATGGCAATTCACCATCAACTATTTTTTCAAAAATTGTTTTCATATGCCCCATATTATCACTGTTTTTGACTAAAATAAAGACTAAACAAAAAAATTTAGCTTTAAGGATTGAAAAAAGTTGAGCAATGTAATATTATCCGAACGTTGTGCAATGATTTTTTTAAATTGTTTGCACATACTAAGTTATAAACAATAAATTATGTTGTAGCATTAAACTACAACTCAATCATATTCTACTATAAGAGGTTATATTTATGAGCGACCTATCTAACATGAGAAACATCGGTATCAGTGCCCACATTGACTCCGGTAAAACTACTTTAACAGAACGTATCCTATACTATTGTAACAGAATTCATGCAATTCATGAAGTTCGTGGTAAAGATGGTGTTGGTGCTACTATGGATAGTATGGAACTAGAGAAAGAACGTGGTATTACTATCGCATCTGCTGCTACTAACGTTACTTGGAAAGATAAAGAAATTAACATTATCGATACTCCAGGACACGTTGACTTTACAATTGAAGTAGAGAGATCTCTTCGTGTTCTTGATGGTGCTATCCTAATTTTGGATTCTGTATCAGGTGTTCAGTCACAGTCAATTACTGTTGATAGACAGATGAAACGTTATAACGTTCCAAGAATTGCATTTGTTAACAAATGTGATAGAGCTGGTGCAAATCCTTACAGAGTTAAAGATCAGTTGGTAAACAAATTGGGTCTTAATGCTGTTATGATGCAGACTCCAATTGGTCTAGAGGACAAAATTGAAGGTGTTATCGATTTGATCGATATGCAGGCTATTTACTTTGACGCTGGCGATGATATGATTCACCCACGTTATGCTGAAATTCCAGCAGAGTTATTAGCAGAAGCTGAAGAAAAAAGAGAAGAACTATTAGATGCAGTATCACTAGTTGATGATGATTTAATGGAAGCTATGCTAGAAGAAGCTGTAACAAAAGAAATTTTAGTTAACGCTATCCGTAAAGCAACTATTGCTCTTAAACTTTGCCCAGTATTCATTGGTTCAGCTTACAAGAACAAAGGTATTCCACCTCTACTGGATGCAGTTAATGCTTACCTTCCTTGCCCAACTGATGTTGAAAACAAGGCTCTTGATTTGGATAATGATGAAGAAGAAATCACTCTTCCTTCAAGAGATGATCTACCTCCTGTAGTACTTGGATTTAAATTAGAAGATGGCCAATATGGTCAGTTGACTTATATCCGTGTTTACCAAGGTGTTATTAAAAAGGGTGATGAACTATTCAACACTCGTTCACGTAAGAAGTTTAAAGTTGGTCGTCTGATTAAGATGCACTCAAATGAAATGGAAGATTTAACAGAAGTAGGTTGTGGTGAAATCGCAGCTCTATTCGGTGTTGACTGTGCTTCTGGTGATACATTCTGTGATCCTTCATTGAACTACTCAATGTCTTCAATGTTCGTTCCAAATACTGTTATCTCTCTTTCAATTGAACCTGTAGATAAGACAGCTTCTGGTAACATGGCAAAAGCTTTGAACAGATTCACAAAAGAAGATCCTACTTTCAGAACTTATGTTGATCCTGAATCAAACCAGACAATCATACAGGGTATGGGTGAATTACACTTAGAAGTTTATGTTGAAAGAATGAAGAGAGAATACAAAGCTGAAGTTGTTGTTGGACAGCCTGAAGTAGCTTACAGAGAAGCAATCTCTCAGAAAGCAGAATTCAACTACACACACAAAAAACAGACTGGTGGTTCTGGTCAGTTCGCTCGTGTTGCTGGTTATATCGAACCTATTGAACATGAAGAAGGTGAAGAGAATCCAAAAGATTATGAATTCATTGATAAAATTAAGGGTGGTTCTATCCCAACTGAATACATCCCATCATGTGATAAAGGTTTCAAGATGGCTATGGAAAAAGGAACTCAAATTGGTTTCCCTGTAGTTAATGTTCGTGCTGTTATTGTTGATGGTGCTTGGCACCCAGTTGATTCATCTGATATGGCTTTCCAAACTGCATCATTGAACGCTTTCCGTGAAGCATATGAAAAAGCTAAACCAGTTATTCTAGAACCTATCATGAAAGTTGAAGTTACAGGTCCTACAGAATTCCAAGGTAACATCTTCGGATCAATCAACCAACGTCGTGGTATCATCGTTTCTTCTCAGGAAGAAGGTGTATCAACAGTTGTTATTGCTGACGTTCCTCTATCAGAGATGTTCGGTTATTCAACAGCTTTACGTTCAATGTCTCAAGGTAAGGCAGAATTCACAATGGAACTTTCCAAATATGGTAAGGTACCACAGAGTGTTTCTACTGAACTAAAAGAGAAATATCAGAAACAGAGAGCTGAAGCTAACAAGAAATAATCTTAAGCTTTGGATACAAAAATCGGACTTACTTAATTGTGAGTTCGATTTTTTTTTCGTTTTTTTTGCCATTCAAGAATGACTTATGTAAGAATTAGCCATCAATATTTCTATAACACCTCTAATTTTATGTATTGCTTATTTTATGAAATGTTGTTGCATAACTCAGTGATGATGCAACATATTATGCATGGATGAAACATTTTTTACAAAACATTCTGAAAGCGTGCTATAATATGTGTATCAAAAAGTTCGGAGGTAAATAGTACATGGAAATTCAAGAATTGATCAAAAGTAGTCCTCTTCGCGTTTTCGAGGAGTCTATTGACGGTGGTCTAGGCCGTGGAAATCTAGGAGTTTTGGTTTCTCGTCATGGAGTAGGAAAGACAGCTTGCTTGGTACACCTTGCAACAGATAAACTGCTCAGAGGAGAACAAGTAATTCACGTTTCATTCAGTGGGAACGTAGAGCATGTAATAAATTGGTACAAAGAAGTGTTCAATGAAATATCTGAAGAAAAGGGTATGAATAATTCTTCTAAGGTGTACAGCGATATTCTAGCAAATCGTGTGGTAATGAATTTTTCTCAAGAAACAGTTTCAATTGATAAAGTTTTGAACAGTTTAGAAACTTTGATAAAACATGGATCTTTTAAAGCAGATACAATCTTATTTGATGGTTACAAGCTCACAAAGGCAAATGTTGGTGATGTAAGAAAGATTAAGGCATTTGCAAAAAAACTCAATGTAGAGGTTTGGTTCAGTGTCTCACCAATAAGAAAAGATGTAGTTTATAATGAATATGGAATTCCAGATACTATTGATCCATATACAGAAGTGGTGGATATTATGATAGGTTTGAGAATGGATGAGCAACTCAACAAGGTAGTCATGACTCTTGTAAAAGAACATGATAAAAAGATGACAAAGTTAATGGGGGTTTGTTTGGATCCAAAAACAATGCTAATTTCTATGTAATTTTTTGATATGAGCTCTTCACGTGATGTGAGGAGCTTTTATTAAATAAAAATTTATATAAAAAAAGATGAATTGCTTCCTGTGCAGTTCATCTTTTTAATTGAAAAGTTATGTTAATAATTTATAGCCACATGTCATGGTCTTCTTCTTCAAGAAGAACTACAGCTTGTGCTATAACAGCATCACCTTGTCCAACCTCACCTAAAACGCCCTCGGCTGTTTTAGCTTTGATTGATATCGTATTGACTGATACATTCATGGCAGATGCGATACTTTCTCTTATTTCGTCTATATAAGGCCTCAGCTTTGGATTCTGCAGTATTATGGTGCAATCTAAGTTGATTATATTGACACTCTTAAAAGATAGCGTTTTATGTAACAGATCAAGGCTGCTGCAATTTTTAAATGCTGGATCTGAATCAGGAAATTTTGCTCCTATATCTTCATTGCAAGTGGCACCTAAAATGGCATCAATTATAGCATGTATAAGAACATCGCCATCGCTATGAGCAATCTCACCTTTTTTAGAAGGAATTAAAACTCCACCTAAAGTCAATGGAAGATTCTCACCCATGCGGTGTAAATCCCAACCTTGTCCTATTTTCATAAATTATTACCTTTAATTTTCTGCTGGAGGTTGGATGTTGTTAACATAAGATCTGAATTGTTTATCAATCTTACCTTTTCTTAATCCTTCCTCTCGTACCATAATGTACTCTTTAATCTGTCTTTCAGCATCTGGGATGTCGCTTAGATAGGTGATTTTTTTGTTTTTTGGATCACCCATGCTGACTCCAACCTTAAGTCCTGCTTCTGCAAAGATTTCGGTATCATCATAATATTGTTTATCTTCTTTTGCACTTTGGTGAGCATATAGAATTTCAGGGAAGCGGAAGATTTGTGGAGTTTGAACAGTCACGATACTTTTTCTATCGTAGCTATTGATCATAACACCATTTTGATCTACTTCCTTAACAGAATCTGTGATGATTTGTGCTGGAGCTGATGCACCGTAAACTGTAGCAGTTGCTAAAGTTGAGATTATCAAATCAGGAGTTACAAAACATCTAGCACCGTCATGTATTGCTACATATTCAACACCAAGGTCAAGATTATTTATCAATTCTAATGCATTGCGCACAGATTGCTGGCGTGAATCGCCACCGTCTGTGATGATCAGAGGAATAGGATTTCTCTTTCCTAATTCTTCTAGTGCTACAATACATTCTTCCTTAAGACCAACAGGACTTGTTACAATGATAGCTTGTAAATTTGGGACCTCTAAAAAGGGCACAATAGAACGATAGAGAACTGTGTGGCCCTCTATCTTTAAATATTCTTTTTTTACTGACTGTTCATTGTTGTTGTTGAATCTTTCACTTTTACCTGCTGCAGTTATAACTACAGCAAATGGAGGGAATGCCATATTCTTATTCCAACTTTGAGAAAATTAATAATTCTATGTCGCTTTTCTCTTTATCTAGAGAGTATGAAGCTTCATCAATTAAGATAGTAAGAGCACTTTCATAAAGTCTGCGCTCCTGAACTGGTAATTCTTTAACTTTACTTCTGTGGTAAAGAGTTTGAACTACTTTAGCAATAGAACCGATAGAACCTTCTTTCAATAGATCTACATTCATCTGATAACGAGCTTTCCAGTCAACAGGAATTGGCTTATATTCTTTTGAAATTGAATCAATAGCTTTTTTAGCTTCAGATGGTTCTACGATACCTCTTATTCCCATGCCTTCGGCTTTGTTTACGGGAATCATAACTGTCATATCTGAAATATCAAGAAAGATTACATAATAAAGAGTTGGTGTTCCTCTGAAGTCTCTCTCTTCTATTCTTTTGACAATACCTACACCTTGTAGAGGGTAGACAACATGTTCGCCTTCGACGAATTTAGTTTCTTTGTTACTTTCAATCATACATACAGTATACCTCATTTTTCCATAAAAAACAATCATACATATACTTATCTCCATTCATATAGTTTGATACAAATGTAAAAAATAGATGGTGGTTTTGATGGATAAATTGATACAAAATTGCAGTATTTTATATGTAAAAATAAAAAAATAGTAAAACGGTTTACTAAATTATAGATAAAAGAAAATAAATTTACTATAATGCAATTATGAAGACAAACATTAGAAATTGCGGTGTATTGCTGCACCCAACATCACTACCATCTAGACATGGAATTGGAAGCCTTGGTGATAAAGCAATGGCTTTCGTTGATGCATTGAAAAAAATGGATATAACACTTTGGCAAATTTTGCCTTTGGGACCAACAGGATATGGTGATTCTCCATATGCTGCACGATCAACATTTGCAGGAAATGAGCTTTTAATTGATTTGAACACTCTATCTTGTGAAGGTTATTTGACACTTGAACAGGTACTTCAGGATCCTTTTGATACAAACCAAAGAGTTGATTATGAAAAGGTCAGAGCATTTAAAGAACCTCTGCTTGCACAGGCTGCTGAAAATTTCATAGCTGAGAGATCTGAAGAAGAGAGCAATTCTTATGAAAAGTTTTTGCAATCATCTGCTTATTGGATTGATGATTACGCTCTTTATAGTGTTCTATGTGATGTTTATGGTGATTCAAGATGGTTTGAAATCTGGGATGAGAAAGTAAAAATTCGAGATCCTAAAGAAATTGCCAAACTTATAGAGAAATATAAAAAAGAAATAGAAGTTGTGAAGGTACTTCAGTATTTCTTTGCCAAACAGTGGCAGAGTGTAAAATCATATGCAAATGAAAATGGTGTCAAGATAATTGGTGATGTACCAATTTTTGTAGCACCAGATAGTGTTGATGCATGGACTCATCCTGAACTGTTCAAGATGGATGAAGATTATCATCAGATCTATTCTTCTGGGGTTCCACCTGATGCATTCTCTGCAGAAGGTCAATTATGGGGAAATCCTGTATATGATTGGGATGTTCACAAGCAGACAGAGTTCAATTGGTGGGCAAAACGTATCGGTGGTGTTCTCAGCAACTGCGATATCATAAGAATTGATCACTTCAGAGGTCTATCCGCATATTGGGAAGTAAAAGCTGGCTCTGAGAATGCAATGGTAGGTGAGTGGGTCCCATCTCCTGGACAGGATTTACTTGATGTACTTAAAAAAGAATTTGGCGAGCTTCCAATAATAGCTGAAGATCTTGGAATCATAACAGATGATGTTGAAGAGCTCAGAGACAACAACAACCTTCCAGGAATGAAGATCCTTCAATTTGCTTTTGGCTTCAATGATGAAGGTAAATTTGACTCTAAAAATGCTTATCTTCCACATAACTGCATAGAGAACAGTGTTGTCTACACAGGAACTCATGATAACGATACAACTCGTGGTTGGTTCGACAAACTTGATGATGCTACAAAAGATATTGTGAGAAGATACTTTGAATCCAGCAATGAAGAGATTGTTTGGAAGATGATGAGAGTCACTCTCATGAGCAACAGTCGCTGGGCAATATTCCCAATGCAAGATTTCTTGGAACTGGATAGTTCTGCTAGAATGAATGTTCCATCTACCTGTGGCACCTCAAACTGGAGCTGGAGATTGTCATCTCTGGATTTTGAAGATTGGAGATGTGATAGATTGCATGATGCTATCCTGCGCTTTGGCCGAGATGGTAAGAAGAGTAACTAATAGTTTCTATATAAATCTTATTTAAGAGTTTAATAGGTAGCGATGACTTGTAATAGTTTTTCGCTACCTATTTATACATATGTGTAATATGTAAAATTAATGAGTTTTTGGACTTACATAAAAATGACACTGAAACCGCAATAAATTATCATAAATTATAATGTGAGTTAGTTTGTTTCATTTTTGATTTATGTTATCATGGTCCTCATGAATATAATCTTGTTTGATAAATTAAATTTAGAAAATAAACTTTCTACAAAAGATGAAAGAGCACGACATATGAAGAAGATTCTTCACTTGAATGTTGGTGATGTTTTCAGCTGTGGAGAGATAAATGGACCAAAAGGTGATGCAACAATCACTGATATTGATGATGATTTTGTTTCCTTCTCCTTCAAAGCTTTGGATGATACATCTAAAGACCTCTTTCCTGTGACCTTGCTTGTATCTCAGGTGAGACCAATCTGCATGAAAAGAATACTGAGAGAGGCAGTGTGCCTCGGTGTTGAGAGAATTGTCATCACTGGAGCAGATCTAACTGAAAAGTCTTATTCAAAAGCAAATTTCTACATAAATGGTGAATATAAAAAAGTTCTATTTGAAGGGGCCATGCAGGCAGCACAGACAGGGATGAGTGAGGTTGTATTTACTGATAAATTGGATGATGCAGTTAAATTATTCGATGATTCATATAATAAAATAATGCTTGATAATGTCTTGAAATCTGATAGACTGAGTTCATGGAATCCGGATAAAACAAAAACGAAAACAGTTTTATCAATAGGACCGGAAAGAGGTTATACAGATAGAGAAAGAGAATTGCTGATGAAAAATGGATTTGAAGCAAAAACCATTGGAACTAGGGTTTTGAGAACAGAAACTGCAAATAGTTCGGGTTTGGCACTATTATTAGGCCGTCTAAATCTGTTATAAAGAAGACCGGTAAAAATATAAGAAATAAAATATAAGAAAATAAATTTTAAGAGGTATTAAGAATATGGCACATAGTATATCAGAAGCAGCAGAAGAAATTTTAGATAAAGAGTATCCAGTATTGGACCATGGATTTGTAAGATTGGTTGATTACTGTGGTAATGATGATAGAATTGTACAGGCTGCACGTATTTCATATGGTGCAGGTACAAAGAGCTACCGCCAGGACAAAGGCCTCATCAATTATTTGATGAGAAACGATCATTCATCTCCTTTTGAAATGGTCAGCTTTACTTTCCATGTAAAAATGCCTATTTTTGTTGCAAGACAGTGGGTCAGACATAGAACTGCAAAGATGAATGAAATTTCAGGTAGATATTCTGTAATGACTGATGAAGTTTATCGTCCAGATAGAGCTCATATAAACAAACAAAGTGAAAACAACCGTCAGGGCCGTGAAGATACAATGGTAAATGACGAGATGGCTAAAGATGTTATGGCAAAATTTGATGCTGATCATGAGCTAATTTTTAACAATTATCATGAGATGCTTGATAATGGTATTGCTCGTGAGCTCTCAAGAATTGACTTACCTCTATCTATGTACACAGAAATGTACTGGAGCATGGATTTAAGAAACTTATTCCACTTCTTAAAATTGAGATGTGATGGACATGCTCAGTATGAAATTCAAGAATATGCAAACACAATTCTTGATATTGTTGAAAAAGTTTGTCCTATTGCAACAGATGCTTTCAAAAACCACAGCATGAATGCTGTTAGTTTCTCAGAAAAAGAAACAGAAGCTTTGAAAGAGATGTTGAGTGGTAAGGAATGTCCTTTGAAGGGTCGTCAAAAGGAAATCTTCGAAGAAAAATTAAAATAAATCAATGGAGGAGTAACAAATGAGATATGATAATAAAGATGCATCAGAGGTTACTTCTCTAGGTTCTACTGTTAAAGAACAATTTTTACCTCCACGTGAGCAGGCAAAGGCTTTGCCTTACTCAAGTGGAGTTTATTTGATGTTCAATAAAAATAAGAAAATAATATATGTTGGAAAAGCCAAGAGCTTGAGAAAACGTGTTACAAGTTATTTCCTTCCAAACAGAGATCCAAAGACAACCGCACTTGTCAAAAAAATTGTTAGAATTGAATATATCATAACAGGCAATGAATATGAAGCGCTTGTTTTAGAGAACAATTTAATAAAAAAATACAATCCTCATTACAACATCGATCTGAAAGATGGTAAGAGCTATCCTGTGATCAGGATCACCAAAGGTGATTTTCCTAAGGTATTCAAAACTCGTCGTATAATAAATGATGGTTCTGATTACTATGGACCTTTTCCCGTAGCCGGTCAGCTGGATATCTATTTAGACTTGATTGATAAGATGTATAAGGTAATAAAATGTGCCTATCCAATGAAAAAGAGGAAGAATCCATGTCTTTACTATCATATTGGAAAATGTGATGCACCTTGCTGTGGAAAGGTAAGTAAAGAGGAATATGGCAAAGCCATAACTGAAATCAAAAAACTTTTCAGTGGTGATAATGACAGGCTCATAAAGCAGACTGAAAAGGAAATGCTTGCAGCTTCTAAGGAATTAGATTTTGAAACAGCAGCTCAAAAACGAGATCTGCTCAACTCCTTACTGACCATCTCATCAAGACAGCAGGTTGAAGACTTTGTCCAAGAGGCACGCGATTATGCTGCAATTGAGATGAGAGGACCTCTCTATACAATCTCTCTCATGCAGATGAGAGATGGAGCATTGATGGGAAGAGCTCTCTATCGAGGTGAGACATTTGGTGATGAGACAGACACTCTTTTCAGTTTTCTGATGAGATATTACAGTGATGGACAGAAACTTCCTACAGAACTGTTTGTATCACATCATATTGACAGTGATCTTCTTGCAACTTACTTTGAAAAAGAGTTCAAGGGAAAATTATCAGTCAGTGTTCCAATTGATGGTAAGCACTATCGTGTTTTGAGAATGGCTCATGAAAATGCATCAAGAGATGTTGAAAAACGCCTTAAGAATACAGACAATACAGCAGCAGTAAAAGAACTTCAGGATATTCTTGAACTTCAGAAACCTCCATCTTTGATTGAAGGTTTTGATATTGCACAGCTCTCTGGTAAGTACACAGTTGCATCATTGATCTCATTCAGAGATGGAAATCCTGATAAGGCCAATTACAGACGATTCAATATAAGGTCCTTGGAAGGTAAGATTGATGACTTTGAGGCAATGAGAGAAGCTGCCGCTCGTCGTTATTCTCGTGTTCTAAACGATAATTTGGAGCACCCTGATCTAATTGTATGTGATGGTGGTAAGGGACAGGTAAATGCAGTCTGTGAGGTCTTAGATAGCCTTGGAATTGTTGATATACCTGTTATAGGACTTGCTGAGCGATATGAAGAGATAATCTTTTCAGATAGCAGACAATCACTCCTTCTACCTGAGCACTCTCCAGCGTTGAGAATCTTGATTGCAGTGAGAGATGAATGTCATAGATTTGCTACGACTGCCAACCAAAACCTCAGATCTAAAGAGCTTGCATTCAAGCTTCTTGAAGATGTAAAGGGAATAGGAAAGGACCGCTCAGAGAGATTGATGAAAACCTATGGTTCGGTCGATGAAATATTGAAGCACACTCCTGAGGAAATCAGTGAGAGGGTAAATATTCCGATAAGTGTCTCCAAAAGGCTCATTCAGAAGCTTGACCTGTAATATTTGGGATAAGAATAAATAGCACTCACCATCAGGTGAGTGTCTCTCTTTATTTTAAATCTCTTGCCAGCTGTCGATTGTATCTATCTGAAAGTTTTATAACAAAATCAATTGAAATATCATATGGCCTGGTTCCTTTATAAACACAGAGCACACCAGATGTTAAAAAAACACCTGTCAGCATAATTGAGGTATCGTAGGCCCAACTGGCATAATATTGGTCTGGATCATCTGCAAAAGTATCATAGATGGAGTTCACAACAAGATTGGTTGCAATTCCAGCAAGCAGCAAAGAATATCCTGCAATGCGATATCTCAGAGATTTTGCTTCATGTCGATTCATGTCTTCGACCAAATCTGTCTGACCACATATGCTGAGAAATTCTTTCTTATCAATTTCCTTTGGCCCCTGATAAGGAACCCATAGAGTTCCTGTCTTACCATAACCTGCAAAAAGCAAACCTGAGAAAACGATGGACAGAGCTCCAGCACCTGCTGCAGTTCTTTCTGTATGAATAGACAGTGATTGATTTATGTAATCAAGGCTATCTTCCGCAGAGAAGATTGAGGTATCGGCATAGATGGATGTAGATAGAATTATCAAACACAATAAAGCACAGATTTTTTTATTCATTTTGAATTCCTTTTTATGCTTTATTGTATGTGATGAAAAACAGAGCCGTCAATATAAAATCTATTGAGCTCTTAACTTATTAAAGTTTTTGTTTGAATGTGGCCACCTTTAACTCAGTTGCCTTTGTGCCTTTTTTGACAATTATTGAATAGATCAATCTTTCAACATAAAGCTGTACAATATCAGTATTTGCAGATCTGATTTCAATATCAGCTTCAAGAAGAACCTCTAAGATTCTTTTACAATCTTTGTAAGAGTAATTCTTCAGTGCTTTGGAGTAAATTCCTTGGTCCTTTCTGCTTCTTACAGCATTGGCTCTATCAAAAACTTTTGCCTTTGATAAGGCCTGAGAAGGGGAGTATCCCATTGAAAGCTGCTGGGCCACAGAAGTCAATCTCCTGAATGACCACAGAAGGCCCGGTACCAGTGTAAAACGGGCCGTATTGTCTCTTTCAAGCAAAACTGTTGCAATCTCCAATGCGTCTCTAAGATTGCATTCTGCAATGGCCTCGAAGAGTGAGAAGGCATTCTCACTTTTACTGTGATGTACAAAAGTTTCAATCTCATCTTCAGTTATGATATCTTTTTTTTGATTTACACAGAAATAAAAAGCCAATTGATTGCATATAATCTTAAGTTCTAAAGTATCATTGTCTGTTTGATCTAGAATGTATTGAATGGCATTGTCATCAATCATAAGATTTTCATTTCTGAAGAATGATTTGATCCAACCAAATAATTGATTTTCCTGTAGACCCCAGAATATAGTTGTTTCTTTTTTGAGCTTTGTTGCAATTTTAGATGCAGGACTCTTAAGACTGAATTCATCGCTGTCCAAAATGAATGTTGATGATTCATTTGGATGCTGTAAATATCTCAAAAGATTATCTACATCAGCCGATTTTAAAGAATCAATATTATATAAAACAATCAAGCTATGAGAAGAAAAGAGACTGTTGTTGTTCAAATCAATATACATCTGATCATTGTTATCATCAAATGCATAATATTTTGAAAATTCTATCTCCTCACCAAATTGCTTGTTTAAATCTGATCTTATTTGATTTATTTTCTCCTGCTTCTGACCTTTTTCTGGGCCCAATAGCAGATAGACTTTATTGGTCACTGTTTGTCCTTATAAGAGCGTGAAATCATTGCAAGAGTTCCTGATATCTGCAGCTGAGTGGTATAAATAGGATTATAAGCACTGTTAGCTGGAAGAAGTGTAACTCGGTCTTCTCCTGCATGGTAATATTTCAAAGTCAGTCCAATTTCAGGTATATCAGCTAGAACAATCTGTCCATCATTTGCAAAGCTCACTTTTTTGATGATAGCTAAATCACCATAGAAGATGCCAGCATCTTTCATAGAGTCATCTAAAACTCTGACTGCAAAAAATTCATCCCCAATTTTACTTGGGAGTGCTGAGATTGAAATTGAAATTTTGTACTCAGGGGTACTAAGGAGGTTTCCGGATTCATTTGTATCATATACAGGAATTTCGACTAAATCTTGGAATGCAACAAAACGAGGATCAACAATCTCAATAGATCTTGAAATACCCTGAGTTGTCTTTATAACATTCTTACTTTCTAAAGCTCTCACATGATCATGTGCAGCTTTTACCGAAAAATTAAAATGGCTGCTGATATCTCTAACAGAGGGACTATAACGGAATTCCCGTGTATAGTCTCTTATGTATTGTGCAACCTGAATCTGTCTTTCTGTAAGTTTTTTCATTTAATGCCTCCTTAGCAAAAAAATGGTTACTCTTCAAATCTATTGTTAAATAGTTTCTCAATAGCACTTGCCATATCCTGTTCATCCTCTCCCTCACAGGAAATTAAAATCTTACTCTTGTAACCAGCTCCCAGAGTAATTACTCCCATTATGGACTTGCCATTTATCTTCATATCTTCTTTTTCCATAAAAAGATTACTTTTGAATTTATTTGCGACTTTAACAATCATAGCAGCAGGACGGGCATGGATGCCGGCTCTGTTACTTACTACAAGTTCTTTTGATACCATACTTTAAGTGTTCTCCTCATTAATATAGTACATCTTTCTAGCTGCCTCACTTTCAAACCATTTAAGAACATTCTGGTCAAATTCTTTAGCAGAATAATAACCCAGCTGTTTCAATCGTTCATTACGTGCTGCAGTTTCTATGATTATAGGAATGTTTCTTCCAGGTTTAACTGGAATGATTAATTTTGCTACTTGAATACCAAGAAGTGTCTCAGTCATGGTATCTTCACCGACTCTATCATATGATTTTGTAGAGTCCCATTCCTCCAGATGCACCATCAATTGTATCTGTTTCTTTTCTCTAATTGCACCAACACCAAAAATGTTGGCTAAGTTGATAATTCCTATACCTCTGATCTCCATATGATGTGCAAGAATCGGATTCTCTCCAGAACCTATCAAATAGGTACTGCCTAAGTTTCTGATCTTAACAGTATCATCACTGATCAAACGGTGACCTCTCTCAATCAATTCAAGAGCTGTCTCGGATTTACCAACACCACTATCACCTGTAATTAATACACCAATTCCATATACTTCAACAAGTACACCATGAATAGTTTTGGTAGGTGCAAATATTTCATCAAGCAATTGGTATAGATGTCTTGAAAAATCAGAGGACATCAAAGGTGTCTGTAAAATAGGGGTTCCACTGTTTTCAGCAATCTCTATAATTTTGTCACATGGTTTGTAGCTATGTGTGAATATACAACATGGAACATCATATGAAAAAAGCTTGGCAATATTTTTAAAATCGCCATTTTTTGCAAGCATATCTATGTAGCGCTGCTCTCCATGTCCAAATACTTGAACTGCAGTACCTGCAAATGCTTCGAAATAACCTGAAAGTGGTAATCCTGGTCGGCTTATCTTACTGCTTGTGATTTTGTTGGATAATCCACCTCTTCCAGCAATACAAGATAACTGTAATTTATTTTGTTCTTTTAAATCGATGTCTAAAAGTTCTAAAATAGAGCAAGTTGTCATTTTTGAGCCTCCTATTTGTTATAGAATACCACAGAAATAAAAAATTTAAAAGAATAATATATATACATTTGTAAAATGCTTTTTGTAACGTAGTATACCCCACTTACAGATAGATAAATGAATGATTGAGTTAGTTTGAATAAAAATAGATAATTATTTTATTTGACTTTAGAGTAAAACTAGGTTAACTTATATATAGGTAATGAGAGGAAAGACATTAAAAATTTCCCTTCTTTAATAAATTATTTGCTCATTGAGAAAGAGAGGCACACCAAAAAAGATACATAACGATACATAATAGTCAGCCAACATGGAATTAATTTTTTATGTTAGTACAAGTCAAAAACAATCCTTGTGGATTGTTAATCTTAATAATAGGAGGATGCCCTAGATAGGGAGCAATCTTTATTTAGTAGGGCGATAAATATATGAATTTAATAGTTAGAGGTGTTAATTACACTCCAAGTGAAGAGACAAAAGATTTTCTTAATAAGAAGATTCAAAAATTAGACTTCGCAAACGACTACATTCACGATTTAGAATTGGTTATGACTCGTTTAACTACTGGCCAAGGTTATCATGTAGATTCTCATTTACATTTTGCTTGGGGCACCAGAAAAACTATCGGCACAGACTGTTATGAACTATACGATGGAATTCTTGCATCAATCGATAAGATTGCAAAAGTTGCTAGAAGAGAGAAAGGTAAAATTACTGATAATAAAGGTAAAGACTCTATCAAC
>Ga0172377_10001486_pt1 | contig 23711 bp, 17 predicted proteins | sample Pumphouse3metaG_FD_119749 | JGI IMG/M metagenome (GOLD analysis project Ga0172377, IMG submission 119749) | Leachate microbial communities from a municipal landfill in Southern Ontario, Canada - Pumphouse #3 metaG | ecosystem: Engineered > Solid waste > Landfill > Unclassified | place: Canada... | reverse complement strand
TATTTCTTAGTCCTCTCTTAATCAAGCCTTAATTATTAAGACATGATTAAGAGTGGATAGTCACATGATTAATGCTCTTGATGGAGGAGAAAAGCACAATTGATCACTGTTGATACAAAGTGACAAAAGTGACAATGATTTGATCCTGATTTTGGTTTGTGGAATGGTTGACAACGAAATCTGCAAATTGTGCAGCGACAGTAGATGGCGTTCCCACGTATCGGAGGGCATTCTATGTGGGGTCTGTAGGCTGTATTCAATGTAAGAGAGGGGAAGAAATGCTAATTCTTAGGTGAGGATATTGTAGATAACTCTTCCTAGAAGAAGCATCAAAGCCAGAATAAAGACCTGTTTAATAAATCTATTTCCTCTCAGGATTACCATTTTGGAGCCGATGAGGTTTCCTGCTATTCCACAAACTGCACCGGGAATGGCAATGGGGAAAAAGATAACTCCGGCTTTGGCAAAGGTAAGCAAAGCGGCAACATTTGAAGCCAAATTTACCACCTTGGTGTTTCCATTTGCACGCACAAAATCATAATGAAGGAGAACAGAGTATATAATGATTAGAAAAGTGCCTGTACCAGGACCAAAAAAACCATCATAAAAACCGATAACAAATCCCGCACAGCTACCAATAACGAGACGATAACCTATTTTAAGTAAATGTGCTGTATCATGAAAGCCTATTTGTTTACGGATAAAGGTGAGCACTGTAATAGATGGTATTAGTACAACCAGCAAATAGTTTAGAAACTTTGCAGAAACAACTAGAGCAGTACTTGCCCCTAACCATGACCCAGCAAGTGCCATTAAAGCACTAATAAGGGCAACGGGAATATCTATCATACCAGCACGAAAGTACCTCACTGTAGAAAAAACAGTTCCCCAACAAGAAGAGAATTTGTTTGTACCCAAAGCGATATGGGGTGGAATGCCAGCACTCCAATATGCCGGTAGAGAAATAAGACCACCCCCTCCGGCAATGGCATCGATAAAACCAGCTAAGAATATGAAAGGTAAAACTATAACATAATCTAAAGGACTTAGTGAAAAGGGCATTCTACAATTCCGCCTTAAATTCAAGTTTGAGATTGTGGGTGCTTTTACTTTGTGGATATTTGCCAAAGCGATAATCCAGACTAAAAGAACTGAAATCGTTGATTCTGTATCGTATCGAAATATTGGCATCGGTTAGAAAGCCTTCTCGTTTTTGGGGTAAGAAGAGTAAATAGGCACTGCCTTCACGGAAGTTATATGCGATGTTTACTTTGGCAGAGATGCGATATTTTTGCAGGAAGATACTACGTAAAGAAGGTGATAAATAAATGTTTTGTAAGTGATAGGAATTTTCGGCTCCTTGTTGTTTTCCTTTTTCCGAAATGTATCCACTATCGATTTGGAGTGTGCTTTGAGTGTTTATGATTTTTTCGGCAAGCACCGATCCCCGCCACAGATCTATATCGGAGGAATATCTGCTTTCTTTGCTGTTTTCGTGATTTAATCCAAATCTGGTATTGAGGTTCCAAAAGTTTCGGAAATCTAATTGTAACTGCTGTTTATTATCCCAGCTTTGCTCGGTAATCTGATATCGTTGGTCTTTGCTCCGACTGTGTTCCAGACTAATGTTGCTGAGAATTTTTCCTTCATAGAGGTTTAACCAAAGGTTTTGAAAAAAAGATCTGCGACCGTAAATGGTATCTGTATTATATGAATAATCTGGGAAAAAAAGATAGCTTTGCCATTTACCGCCTTGTTCTCCTTGCTCATTTGCACTAAGAGTGATATCGGTTTGAATCTTTTGCCAGAGGGGATTCTTGAAGTATTGTCCAGGTTTTAGGTAGATACTGGCAGTCCCCGAAATATCTGTAGATAATCTTCCAATAGGTGATGTAACGTACTCATAGATAAATTCACCATCGTCAACGATCACTCCCGTGCTGTCATAAATTCCCTGACCATGACCTACCCAGATCAATTCTCGAATTTTGGGATAAAACTCAGTTTGGTTCAATTGATAGTTACTAAATACATCCACGGCTCCCTTTAATATAGTGTGTCCCGATCTGAAATTCAGGAGGTCATAATTTGTTTTGGGCTGATTATCGCTTGACGGGTTTTTTATTATGCGATGACTCATGTCGAAATCCACTCTATGATCTTGGTAATTACTGCTATGCTTAAGAGTATAAGTTTGTTGCGAATTAGCCTTCTGCCACGATTGACGCTTGATGCTATTCGTATCTTCACTAAATGTAACGGATGTAAAACTACGGGCACTTTTTAGATCTACAGATGGTTGCCAGCGGAATAATCGAGTACCACCAAATGATGGATTATCATCTTCCAGAGCAGAATACAAAGCCGCAAAGTTTAGCCCCATCAACCCATATTGCCAGCCCAATTCGGCATTTTGATACATCATGAGGCTGTTTTCGTTACCACTTTGTTCGGAAATAGTGCTATGTAAGCGCAGATAAGGAATCCATCCGGAATTTGGATTATCCGAAGAAAAACGGATGGCTTTTTGGATATAGTTATCTTTTAGATCTCTATATCGCAGCAGTAGTTTTGGTTCAAAAAAGGAACCTTGCCAAGCCAATGAAAAATCTACATTTGCCATGGCCAGAGAATCTACATCGGGAAGAACAGCAAAATCATGCTCGGGCGCTCCATCGTTACTAAATCTATATGTATTCGAAAGCCTGTATGCAGTATCAATCTTTGCCTTAAAAGGATTATCTGGATGGTTGAATGCCATCCAAAGGGAAACAATTCCAGCAGAGTTGTCGTTGTCGTCTTTCGAAGAATGAGTATTGGCATCGTTGTTGCTGTATAAAGCATCAATTCCGGTTTGAATGGAATCCCCTTCGTAAAGTAAGCTGAGTTCGATGTTGCTTCTTTTAGTTGGAGCTATTATAGTTTTTAGGGGAAGCCAAGCTCCCATTTTTGATCCCACATAGTGGTATCTCCCAATTGAGTACTCGGTGTAGTCCCCATTTCCCTGTCCCACAAAGCTAAACATAATATTATAGATGGCAGTGGAGTCTTCAGGAGCATATTCATAGTAGATGTTACCATCAGCGTTTTCTACCTGCCGGTATGTTCCTGTGCCAGGTTCTGTTTCAATGGCTCCATTAGTATAAACGGTAGCATCACCGGCAGTTGCCAAACTATCCAAATCTGTTTCGCTAAAACTAAATAAGAGAGGATTGTTCTTCGCATCGGCTTGATGAATGAGATGATGCCTTAGAGACAGCTTGTTCGAGATAGAGATTTTAGAGCTATTGTAGTAAGTGGATTGTCTATAATTCTCATCAGAATATTGAAACCATACATTCACAGAATTCAATGAGCTAACAATACGGCGAAACATCACAGAACCCTCGCTGTAGTCTATATAGTAATCTGTTCCTCGCTCCAATCGTATTCCATCCAGATAAATCTCTTCAGTTCCAGCAACAACAATAAAACTACGCTGATTATCGTTTGCGCTAAGATAGTACGGTCCCTGTTTGCCATCTACAATATCTAAATTCATAAAAGCTTTCTTTGCAGATCCCGCACTGAACGCTGCTGAGAATTCATGCTCTGAGCTGTATTTTGCTGCAATTCCTTCAAGTTTTGTGTTATAGTTCAAATAGCGGCTATTTTCATAGCTTAGTTCCAAATCACCCATACCTAATTCCCATTTTTTCCCATAGACTCTTATAAAAACCTGATCTAAGCTGGAAAGTTCTTTGCTATCACCTTCGGGACTCAATTTACTCTGACTATCGGATAGCTGAGCATTGATATAAACATCTTTGGCTAATTGTCCATTCAAATCTACATACAAAGACTGGAGTAATTCGGCGTCGCCGGTTTCAGAAAAACTTAAAGAGAACGTTTTGCTGCCATTGATGTTGAGATTGCTATTACTGGACATCCAATTTGTAGGGGTACGCCCACCAAATGTAGGAATGCTATCTGAAAAAGCAATGCGTTCGTATGTTGTATGTTTGGTAGTAAGCTCTGGAGGAATAATAAGATAGCTAATATGGATTTGAGTTGTGGGGAATTTTTTTATAAGCTTTAGAATTCCCTTTTGATAGTCTATGGTATAATCCAAATTTTTGGCATAGCGCAAGGAATCTCCGAAAACACTTTCAGATAATGATACGATATTCTTATGAGACAATGTATAAGCATCTATCTGTGGATTTAGAGTTATAGTTTCTTCTACAACAAAACTAAGGGCAGATAGAAAGCTAAATCCAAAAGTAAATAGAATTAAGAAGATACTATTACGTTTAATCATCAAAGCTGGCGTATTACAAACGTAACTACTCCCCAAACAATAAAGTTCATATCTTCTGTGATGTGTATTGGGTCAAATTCATCGTTTTCAGGAGTCAACCAGTATTGACCGTCTTCAATCTTCAACCTCTTTAAGGTTAGCTCATTATCTACAATGGCTATTACAATTTTGTTAGATTGAGCTTCGATAGCGCGATCCACAATAAGCAGATCTCCGGGATGAATTCCAGCTCCAATCATAGAATAACCATCTGCGTACATAAAAAAGGTTGAGGATGGGTGGCGGATAAGGTGCTCAGAGATATCGAGCATGCCCTCAATGTAATCTTGAGCCGGTGAAGGAAATCCGGCCGGGACAATAGCGCCCACAATTGGACGCAGAATCTTTTTCCCTTCACAATACTTGTAAACAGCTTTGATAGAGCCGTCAGTTTTTAGTTTTTTCATGGCAAAAAAGCGGCGGACGAAATCGCGTTCCGCCCGCCGATATTGGGGTTAAAAACTATTTAATTGCCTTCAAAATAGCTTGAGCTTGACTACCGTATTTGGGATCGGCGGTAAGACGTTCTAAATCTGCTTTGGCGGCTGTATAATTCTTTTGCTGATAATAAGCAACGCCACGCAACATGCGTGCATCGCTATTATTGGCTTGATCACTGAGTACCATTGTGCTATATTGTACTACTTTGCTCCAGTTTTTGGTTCTGTTATATTGTGCTGCAAGCGACAAAGCGATTCTGGGATCTGCCTTTATCTCCAAAGATTTCTCAAAATACTCTATCATTTTAGCATTATTCTTCAACTGGTTATAATTCTCGGCAATTTGAGAATATACTACTGCTAAAAGAGAAGCTTCAGGTCTGGTTGCAGCTAGTTTTTCTAGATAGATGTTTGCTTTTTCCCATTCACTGTTGGCGCGGTAAAAGTTTGCAATACGCGTAAACATATCGGCACCTGGGCGTAAGTTCTCCGCTGTTTTATAAGCAGTTTCAGCCTTGTTATATTCGCCTGCTTGGGCATAACCTTCAGCAAGCATAACATACGCTGCAGCATCATTGGCTACTTTGGTATAATCTTCTAAAACCTGAAAAGCCTGTTCGCTATCTTTGATGTCATCTTTCAAAACGAAGAACTTGGCATTCAATACTTCGGCGTTATCAGGTTCCATCTCAAGAATCTGATTGTAATATGCCAGAGCAGCCTCATAATTATGAGAGTCCTTGGATACAATGGCAAGATTGTTTAATGTTCCAATTATGTATTTATCCAAATCAGCCTTACTGATACCTACCGGAGTGTGGTTTTTGTATATGTTAAGAGCTGTTTCGTAGTGATCTATTGCTTCATTAAACATACTGACTTCGATGCTTTCAAATGCCAAATCTATATGAGTTTTGGCGATGTTTAATTGCATGCTTTCGATGTTTTGAGCAATGGAATCGGATACTGAGGCAGTGGGTGCAGCTTCTTCAAAGAGCGCAATGGCATTATTAAACTCCATAATAGCGTTCTCTAACATTCCATCTTCGTAGTTTTCGGTGGCGATAGAAGCAGCTTGATGTGCAAGTGCAAGTGGATTCCGGACTGGCTCGGGCTCCACTTCGATTTGTTTATTTGAGGAGCACGCACTTAGTACTATCAAGAACATCAGTGCGGCAAGAGCAAGAAATCTGTGATTCAGCATTAAATCCTCCATTTATTAATCTATGAACACAGTCTTAAATGAGCGGATTTTGTCAACTTAAAAAAGAGGCTATAGCTTTGATGTAAGAAAAATTAGCAATAAAAGTGTATTTTTTTGAACAGCACTTAATTACTTGAAATACAAGCGATTAAAGCCAATTGCAACCCGCAGTATTGGACAAAAGCTCTATAAATAAGGCTTTAAGCGGTTTTTTTATGTTGACAGAAATTCCAAGATAACATTCTCTATACTTTGAAATATCTCTAACGCTTATCCAAACTACAAAAGGAGGTAAAATGAGCAGAGATGAATTAGTAAAAAAGATCGCGTCCGATGCCGGCGTAACCCAGAAAGTTGCCGGTCTTGCCCTCGCTGCCGTTCTGGAAGGTATTACTCAAACCCTTAAAAAGGGCGGCAAGGTTTCTTTGGTAGGTTTTGGATCCTTCAGTGTTGCACATCGCAAGGCACGTAAAGGTATCAATCCCAAAACCAAAGCTCCTTTGAAGATTCCGGCACGTAAAGTTCCTGTTTTCAAAGCGGGTAAAAAACTGAAAGACGCTGTCAAAAAGTAAGAATTAACATTTTTTGACACATCAAAGAATGGCAGAACCTAGGTTCTGCCATTTATTTATACGCTCTGGAATGCTTTGATTTGCATAATACAAGAAAATAAGTTTTGACAGATGCAGTAGGTTATTTAGAAAAGCATTTGCTGTTTAATCTATTATTCGCAAAATGAATCTTAATCAGGAGACCTCATGCCAAGATATATTCTGTTTGCCCTGCTTTTATTGCCCTTTGGTCATTTAGTTGCCCAACCAGTTTTGACTTGTTACGATATCCAATATACGATGGAAGCGGATGGAGTTTCACCTTATGTAGATCAAGAGGTAACAGTTCAAGGCATTGTAACTGGAGCGGGCTTTGGCGATAACTATTTTATTGCTGATGCAGGAGGTGGTCCTTGGAGCGGATTGTTTATATATGATCGACATAACGAACCGGAACTTGGAGATTTGGTGCAATTGGACGGTATTGTAGCAGAATATTACGATTTTACCGAAATAACCTCCGTTACAAATTTTCAGGTACTCAGCCAAAACAATCCTTTGCCTGAAGTATCTATCATCAATACAGGTTCATTATCAACCTTTAATACCGCAGAACTTTGGGAAAGCGTTCTGGTGCAAGTGCAAAACGTTAATGTTACCGAAATTCCCAATGCATATCAAGAATTCTACGTTAGTGATGGTAGTGGATCGTGTCAGATAGACAATGGCTTTTTTTTCAATAATCATAGTTGGGATAATATCCAGAATGGAACGGTTTATACTTCTATAGTAGGCATTGTGGATTATAGCTATTCCACCTATGCCATTAATCCTCGTTCGCTTAGCGATATGATCTTGGATAATGCAACTTTAGCACTATTCTTGCCCAATCTTACTACAGCCGTAGAAAATCAGATTACAGTTCCTCTCGAAGCACATAATATCTCTCCGGAAGCTGGTTATTACGGTTATTCATTCGACTTGTTCTACGATCCCGAAATACTGCAATATCAGGATGTAAATAAAACTGGCACACTTTCTCAATCTGGAATAGTGAATGTTAACAATAATATGGGTATATTGAATATAAGCTACCAGAGTGATTCACCCTTATTCGGGACAGGTGAACTTTTAGATTTTGTATTTTGGACCAATAATACCGGAGTATCGGAGCTAAATATTAGTAATGCCATCTTCGGGACCGAGCAAATTAACCATATTGTAAATGGCAGTGTAACCGTAAATGGTAATTATAACACTTTGGGAGATACTTTAACCGTTATTCAGCGACCAATTTTAAATATTCCTGCTATTCATATTCCCGGTGAAATCCTTACTATAACTTGCCTAGCTTCGCAAAGCACAACTGGGTTTGAAGCATGGTTATTACACAACAACAAGCGCATCAGGCTTCCTCTGCAATCCTCTTCTTGGTATACCAATCCCAATCGTTGGGAGTTGCAGGCAATAGTTCCTCAAGTACCAGTTTTTGAACTCTACGATTTGGAAGTGAACGCACTTGGTGGAATTCACGATATTACTCGCAATGCGGTACAAGTTCTTCCTTCACGGAAAGATAACTATTACTTTGTTCACATTACAGATTTGCATTTACCCAATCGGCTTTACTATCCCAATGCAGGGTATGATACAGATTCTACTTCAGTGGTGGATTTTAGGGCAGTTATAAAGGATATCAATATAATTCAACCAGAATTTGTCTTATTAACTGGAGACCTACTCAACGAAGGAGAATTAGAAGATTTTAGTAACCAATTTTGGTATGGATGGACCCAGCGAGTATTATCTGAACTGGAAGTGCCAGTATATGTAACTTCTGGCAATCATGATATTGGCGGCTGGAATTCCACTCCTCCTCCTTCCGGCTCCGCCAGACGCAACTGGTGGCGGTATTTTGGCTGGTCTTGGCTGGATAATACCGATCTTAGCTGGCCCTATCATACCCAAGATTATTATTTCTCTTACAATAACACCGTGTATATCGGTTTGGAAGCATATAACAATTATGATAGTTTTCGGCAAATGATATATGGCTTAGATAGCTTTACAGATCAACAACTCAACTGGTTAAACAGCACATTAGCTGCCCATCCGGATCAGCGTAAAGTGCTGTTTCATCATTTCGATTTCCAAGAACAGCTTTCGCTGATCAATTTGGGGATTGATTTGTCTCTATATGGGCACATTCATTCTAATAGCGGATCAATAGATTCATATCCTTACAATCTTGCTACCAGCAGCGTATGTGATGGTAACCGCGCCTATCGTATTGTGCAAGTATCGGAAGATAGCTTAAACCCAAAAGAAACAATCTCCGCCGGTTCCAACGGATCCAGCTTAAGTATAAGCTATTTGCCAGCAAACTATGCCTTGGCAGATAGCGTGATGGCCATAGTTACAAACAATCATCCCATGGCTTTCAACAATGCCCTAGTTAAGTTTAATATGCCCTCTTCCAATGGTGGTTATAACGTAAATGGAGGAGTTTTAGAACAGGTAGACCGCTCGGGTGATCATAATGTGTGCTATGTGCGAGTTGCACTTACTGCGCATTCGGTGAGCTATGTGAGCATTAGTGCTAATGGAGTATCCAATGAGGATGCAACCACTGTTCCAATACCCGTCAAGATTAATGGAGTGTATCCTAATCCATTGCGGAGTGATGGCACAATTGAACTTTTTAGTGATAAGAACTTGAATAAGGTAACGGTGGAACTGTATAATCTACGCGGGCAAAAAATGCAAGACATATTGTACAGCAATCTTAAGCAAGGAGCAAACAACTTGCAGTTATCGCTAAATCTGAATAGCGGAATCTATTTTGTAAAGATCAAGGACTTACCCGGCAAAGCCCTTAAAATTGTTATCGTAAACTAATCTGAAGAGTCCAATATAGTATTGCATTGAAATAAGCTTTTTTTAATGACTATCATGTTATTTCAGGAAGTCATGATTGAATGTTGCCTCCTCACTGCATCCAGTTATAATTACCCAAGTTTCACCCAGATATACACCTGTAAATACGGGAAGACAGTAGCCCTAAGCCATTTTATTACTTAGGTGTAGCATATAGCGAGCATAGCGCTACGGGCTGGAAATCGAGGTTGGCAGCGGCTTTTTGCATTATTCTAGTTTAGAAATAATTAAGGGGTGATGTTATGAATTATCACCCCTAACAAGATTACTTCTCTTTATTTCTGAGGCAACTGTTGCCAGTTTAGTTCTTCGTTCTTATATGAAGTATCATTAGAGATAGTATTGATGCCGATTATTTGATTACCTGATAACTCGAATACTGTCCATACTGTGCCAATTTCGCCTGTTGGCACATGGTAAGTTTGAATATTATTATTACCTTTCCACACACTTACTTGAGCGGATGAATTGGAAAGAGCGCTGCTATTTGAGTATCCACCATTTGAATAATCATATACGCTGAAACGATAAAGTCCTTGACTTGGAACATATATGGTTGTAGTTTCAGGACCATAGGATGAAACATCGTCAATATCAAGGTTAGCATAAAGTGTATCATCGTAGTAGAAGTTCTTGTTTGCATAATATATATGGAATCGTTGTTCAGATTCTGGGATAGGTCCAGTGAGATGTGAATCCAAATCTCTAGGAGAGCTTCCCCATGTAAGAATAATTCGAATCTCGTCTTCATTCATAAGGGGTGACATCACAGTGCTTTGATTATCCGAATTGACACCACCAAGGCATATAACCGAAAAACTCGTTTCAACAAAATCTACATGACTGCAACTAATGGTGTAGTTACCAGCTTCAATATCATTAAAGAGATAGTATCCATTAATATCGGTATGAACTGTGGCAATTATCTCACCAGTAAGGTTGTTAATGCCTTCTCGAATTTGGAGGGTTACTTGAGAAATTCCATAGTTAGTCATCGCATTCCTTATGTAACCGCTGATGCTTCCAGTTCCTTGGAATGTTTCATCTATTTGCAATATAGCTTGCAAGGTGTTGTTAACAAATCCTGATACGGAAACATCGTATTGTTCGGCATTTAAAAAGCCTTCTTTGCTAAATATCACTGTATATACACCGGCAGCTGCTTCAAGACTAAACCTACCATTGGCATCAGTTGAGGCTGAGTAATTCAGTTCTCCCTGTTTATACAGGTTTACCGATACATCACTAAGGGGATTACCAGTATCTGCGTTGTGAACAGATCCCGATAAAGTACCTGTTATAGCTCCATCTGATTCGGCAAGCAACTGACTGTATTCAATAAGCCCGGGGTAGCTATAATCTTGTTGATAACCTATAGCAGACATGTTTACTCCTACATCTGCTCTAAATCCACCTCTTAGAACCCACCAAGGGGATTGATCGGTATCTGCCTGAAGATCCAAAATTCCCAGTCCTGTTACAAAAGGACCGGCAACTCCATAAAGATTTAGTTCAAGTCTTGGACCTGTGGCTATCGATGCAGCGGCATTTCCATGTAGGGTAGGTTCTTGGTATTCAAAACCGAGTTCTCGATTTTGGTATGTTGACCAATTACCATCCTCATATATTACCCCCGCTGTTGCTACTGCCGATACAGACACTTCAGAATCTATATTTGTGCTACCCTCAGCATCAATGTTTAAAACTATCTTAACTCGAGGCACTACAACTATCGGAAATCCACTTACAAAGAATACTATGGGTTGAAACTCCACGCTTGCTAAATCGATTGATCTTGTAATGCTGAATATTGTGGAAGTGATATCCAGATTTAACGATGATTGTTCTCCAATATGACCCCCGCCCTTTAAATAGGTAAGCCCTTGACCAAGTCTTGTTCGAATTTGTAGATCGTAACCCATATTGAGATTCAAGTTACCAGTTATACTAACGGTTGTTCCCGGTGCCAGATTATCATTAACATAATTGAGAGTATAATCGTGACTTAGGGGATCTTTTGATTTTGGTGAAAAAACTACTCCCTCTGTTAAGTAATCAATCTTTTTTACATCGGAAGTTCGTAATGCTTGCTCTAGGTGAATATCTGCTTGTTCAAAAGCATCTTCAATACACGCTGGTTCAGTGGTAAGAACAACAATATCCCCATCCTGTTCAATATTTGTTATTTTTCTAAGAAAGCCATTTGGAGCCAAGTCAATTGGTGACGAAGCAACAATATCTCCAACTGCAAATTCTGGCTCAGTAGTCTCCGCTTGCATTTGAACAGAATTATCTGAAACTTCAGTAATCCTTTGTTGTTGAAGATCATTAAAGGCCCTGGCGTTATCCGACAGCATCGTTTCTGCTGTTTCTGGATCATCAGAATTCTTCTTACAAGATACTGAAAACAAAACAGCGATCAAGATACAAAAAATAATCAATACTCTTTTCATTTTTCCTCCTCTTTAATGCTTGATCGATACTTACGATCTAAGATACAAAAAACACTAATTGGCGTGTAAGGCAAGCAGATACGCCAATACTATTGCCGACAACTATAAACAAAATTCAGACTCTCTGTCTGATTGTCAATAAATATTATGAGAACGTAATGATTTGCCTCAACAATAAATTAATAGAATTCTTCTCGTGTACTAGAATAGACTTAAGTTGCATATCTTTAAAATACAATCTGTTAGCATACTATTTGGCGGTTGCACAATACACTATGGGTTTGTTGATTATTATCCACAGGAGGGAATGGAAAAAAATACTGGGCGTAAACTAAATCTTAAGCCAGGCTAGTATTCATTATTATGTATCAGCTTGATAATTCTGCATTTCCCAAATACGGTCTCTCAATTCTGCTGCACGCTCAAAATCGAGGTTCGCAGCGGCTTTTTGCATTTCTCTTTTTAGTAAATCGATAACCTTGTTTACCGAATCCAGATCTAAGTAATCTTGGAAATCATCTTTAGGAGCTTTATTTTGGGTCTCTTCCTCTTTTTTCTCATAACCTTCTGCAATAGCCGTAGATTGCATGATTTGTTCAATTGTCTTCATAATGGTTTTGGGAGTAATGCCATGTTCTTCATTATATGCCAACTGTTTAGCACGTCTTCGGTTGGTTTCATTAATAGTGTGTTGCATGGCATCAGTAACAACATCGGCGTAGAATATCACTTTTCCCTCTACGTTTCTTGCCGCTCTTCCGGAAATTTGGATAAGTGAACGTGCAGAGCGAAGGAATCCGGTTTTATCGGCATCCAATATTGCAACCAGCGAAACCTCAGGCAAATCCAATCCCTCTCGCAAAAGGTTGACCCCCACCAAAACATTATATTCACCAAGTCGTAATTCGCGAATAATCTTTGCTCTTCCAATGCTGTCGATATCGCTATGCAAGTATTTGCTGGTAATTCCAGCCTTGTTCAAGTATGTGCTGAGGTCTTCGGCCATTCTTTTGGTAAGTGTCATTACCAGAATTTTATGACCTTTTCGGATGCGTTCTTTGGCTTGGGCAATGAGATCATCTACCTGATGTTTGATTGGTTTTATTTCAATCTCTGGATCCATGAGCCCAGTGGGTCGAATTACTTGCTCAACAATTACTCCGCCGGTTTGTTCGAGTTCATAATCTGCAGGAGTAGCTGAAACAAAGATAACGCTTTGAAGGTATCGGGTGAATTCTTCAAACTTGAGAGGGCGGTTATCGAAGGCAGAGGGTAATCTGAATCCATATTCCACAAGATTCTTTTTGCGGGTGAAATCGCCGCCATACATACCATGAACTTGGGGGATGGTTACATGAGATTCGTCTATAACAAAAAGAAAATCATCGGGGAAGTAATCGAGTAGACAATTAGGCGGTTCACCGGGTGCCGATCCTGTGAGATGGCGACTGTAGTTTTCAATTCCACTGCAATAGCCAAGTTCCCGCAACATCTCAATATCAAACATAGTGCGCTGCTTAAGCCGATCTGCTTCTACATAACGCTGATTATCCAAATAAAACTTTACCCTTTCATTCATTTCTGCTTCGATGCTATGAACAGCTGCGGCAAGTTTATCTTCATTCATGATAAAATGAATTGCCGGATACACGGGATACTCATCTACGGCTCCAAGGCTTTGGTACGAAATGGGATGTAATTTCTCTAAGTTTACAATTTCATCACCAAAGAATTCTACCCGTAAACAGTGTTCCACATAGGCGGGATAGATATCCACAGTGTCGCCACGAACCCTAAATGCACCACGTTCGAAAGCAATATCGTTTCGAGAATAGTGGGCATTAATAAGCTTTTTTAGCAATTCATCCCGCTCCATTTTCATGCCAATATGAAGCCTAACAAGAGCCTCGCGATATTCTTCTGGAACCCCCAACCCATATATACAAGATACGGATGCTACTATTATCACGTCACGTCGCTCCATAAGGCTCATCGTAGCGCGCAGACGCAGTTTTTCGATTTCAGAATTTATATCCGAATCTTTTTCAATATAAATATCTTTTCCGGGTATGTAAGCTTCGGGTTGATAATAGTCGTAATATGAGATGAAATATTCAACCGCATTTTCTGGGAAAAGTTGCTTTAATTCCCCATACAACTGAGCAGCCAATGTTTTGTTGTGAGAAAGCACTAATGCAGGACGGTTGAGCTTTGCAATTACATTAGCGATGGTAAAAGTTTTGCCGCTTCCAGTAACTCCCAAAAGCACTTGGAAGCGTTTATTGCTTTTTACTCCATCAACCAATTCATTTATGGCTTGAGGTTGATCTCCGGCAGGGTTGTAATCTGTAACCAGATTGAACAAAGACATTTTTCCCCCAGAATTTGAGATTCGGAAATTCTTCTTGACGTAATGTAGAAGGATCTCAGTATGGATACCAATAAAATGGCAGATATTATTCTGTCGAGAAAATTAATACCGGGAGTTAGCAAGATGCTGAATAACGTAGAACTACAGATCAATTTTGAAAATCTTCTTAAACTGGGATATGCCGTAATAGATATCCGATACAAAGAGTATGACCTTTGTTCTGACACTCAAAAATTGGTAATTGCCAGAGTAGACTCGGACCGAGATGAATTCTATCAGGATATGCTAAAGCTGTATACCGGGCAAGAGTTCAAAACTGGTGAAATATATGAAATCTGGACTGAGATACTATTGCACAAAATTAAAATGAGCCAAGTTTTGGGGCGCGATATAGCCATCAAAGTTGCTGCTTTGGACTATATTGAAACAATCTACGTTAAGAGATGACCGAGCGCAGTCTCTTTTTAATAAAACCAAATGCCGTTGCCAATGGTCATATTGGTGATATTGTCAGCATCATAGAAAGACACAAATTCCGCATCATAAATATTAAGATTATTACTTTTAATCCAGAATTATCTCGGCGGTTCTATGCGGATCATTTAGGCAAAGAATTCTATCAGCGCTTGGAAAGTTTTATGTGCTCAGGGAATACGATTGCCCTCTTATTAGAGAAGGAAAATGCAATTGCAGAACTTAGAGAGATCATGGGAGATGTAATGCCCGAAAAACGTAAGCCAGGCACGATTCGTGCACTCTATGGAGAGGGAGTAACAAATAATGGCGCTCATGCTTCAGATTCTGTGAAGAACGCCCAAAAGGAGATTCAGATAATATTTGGAGATTAGCATTTTATTGGGGTCTCATGTAGTAGAAGCAATTTAGATGTATATGGTTTTAGTAGATTTCATATATTTCTGTTCGAGAGCCTTACACAATTGTTTCATTAGGTTCCTACGGATTTCAAGATCTTTAGGTAACGCAGGATCTTGATGAGCATCATTGATCTTTGTGCCTACCACACATTCAATAATATCGCTGTCTAATAACATTGCAACTAAACGCTTTACTGCGCTATCGGGTACTTTGTCTGGACTTATTCCATCCTGCAATACACGTAGGCATCGTGATAGAGTGATGGTACCTTCGGACACCAAATCAAAGCCATCCATTTGAGCGCTAGGGGGTATTTCTGAATTGCTTTTTATCTCTTTCAAGTTCACTTTTAGGGCAATATTTAGTTCCCGCGAAAGAATCTCTGCGGTAGTTCCTCCACAAACCAGTTTTCTGCCCTCGAAACGACTAATGATTTCAGCGAGTGTGCTGTCATGTTCTCTTTTGTAGGGAGGACCTGTAACCAGCATTGTACGTCTGGGATTTCGCAAATACAATGCAGCACAACTAATGTCGTCAGCAGCTTTGTTGCCATCGTATTCTTTGGCTTTGTAGGCGACTCTGTGTGAAATTTCACTGGCAGACATAGCGGGGTTTTCCGTTAAAAGATTCTCTATATAATCTTCTACTCCACTTTCCATCCAACCCAAAGGAAGATGAGTTAAGCCCATTCCAGATTGAGTTACACCATCAGAATAATAAACAACTCGGTCTCCTGGTTGCAGATGCAGTTCCGAGTAATATAGATTGCTTTTACGGAATGTTTTAATGGGTATTTCTTGTTTCTCGACCTTTGTGCATTTGCCGTTTCTCATTAGTGCATATGGGGGATTATCGTGTTCGATAACACGCAGATCGCCTCGGTTGTTGGCTTCAATAATCGTAAAGGTGCTATACCCAATCTTTCGATATGAGCATACAGGCAAAGTTTCCAAGATTATCTCGGCTGCTCGTTTAATATCCATCTTAGAGGAAACAAAACCAGCAGCCATTGTAGTTGTGAGGGTTGAAAGAACGCTTGCTTTAATGCCGCTTCCTAAGCCATCCGCTAAAATACAAATGATACCATTTTCGTTCTTAATGCTGTAGAAAGTATCCCCACAGGAAAGAAATCCGTGTTTGCAGATTTGGGCATGATCAACTTCCAAAAAGTATGAGTCCACGTTAGGAATCCTTATTGGTAAAACTTTGGATTATTGATGAGAGTAAAACTTCACTATCGGCTGCGTTCTCGCCTAATAGAAAGGCAATCTTCTGAACAGTTGTTAGATTCTTTCGCATTACTTCATTTGCTTTTTCAATTATCTGCTCTCTTTGAATAACAGGCTCTGTAATATCCTGTAGGATGCCTCCCAAAACGAGATGCTTCTGGATGGAAAACAAGGTTAACCGTAAGATGCGAGTGTCTTTGCGAATATCGGTAACCCTCACTTCCGTACCCTCTTTAAGAGCTTTAGCAAAAAGATCGTGAAAGTCGATCAATCTTTCCAAATAAGCCCCTTCAAGATCTGGATCGGCTTCTGAAACAATGCTGGCATCTCCTCCGATTATTTGGATAAAGCGATCGTTGCTTTCGATGATCTTTAGGTTCTCATCAACTATCACTACTCCCGATGGCATGGCTTTTATCAAGGCGGCTGCTTTATTCTGCGCCAGTTTGCGCAAGTAGGATACGCACATTGCCGGCTCAGCTTTTTCTTCTATCAATGCGCAGGCAAATTCCTTACAGGTATCATATCCGCAACCACCGCAATTCAGTTCATCCTCCAAGCGCTTCTTACCAATTCTGAGTAAGGCAGCTGCTATTTCCTGCTTGCTGTGGATACCTTTTTTAATTCCTCTTTCGTGAAAGTCTTTCACTATATTTAGAGGCTTTATTTCTCGCTTGAGAGGAGCGGGAGGTGTGAGGGTCTGCACCTTATAACGTTTTTGGGCAATTGAACCTCTTATGCTTACTCCGGGACCGTTTACGCAACCGCCGACACAGGCTAAGGTTTCTACAAACACCGGATGATCAAAACTCCTGATATCGATTTCGTCAAAAGCCTCCATTATCTGCTCGATTCCGGAGAAGCTCATAAATAAGGTGTCTTTCGGCGCACCATAGTATTTGATGCCCTCACTCATGCCGCTATCGATGGGATACAATCCGCCTTCTTCGGCAGCTTTGGGAACAAAACTATCATCGAGAGAAACCTTGTCCCAGTCAATAACGTTCAAATTAAACCATCGTCTCAAATCCGCAAAAGTGAGTGCGACGTCAAAACTGTCTGTGCTTTCGTTCTTTTTGGCAATACAAGGGCCTATGAACACGATTCCGATGTCTTGACCAAATTCCTTTCTTAGAAGCTTACAATGAGCCTGCAAAGGTGAAGCAACTGGAGTTACATAAGGCACCAGATGGGGATAGTATTGTTCGATGAGGTGAATTACGCTGGGACAAGCTGAAGAAATCATCAGTTGACTATTGCCTTCACGCAGTAATTGAGCGCAGGCAGATGAAACCACCTGCGCTCCCAATGCTGTTTCCGATACGCCGGTAAAACCAAGACCACGTATAGCTCCAATCAGTTTTGCTTCATTCATTCCGTTAAACTCTGTTCTAAAACTGGGAGCCAGAGATACATACACTTGCTTCTTGTCGTCCAGTAATTGCATTGCTAGACCTAGGTCGTCTCTGATCTTTTTGGCTCCTACTGGACAGACTTCTGTGCAACGACCGCATAGAATGCAGGCTTCAGGCATTACCTGAGCACTGCCGTCTACTACTCTAATGGCTTTAACCGGACAAGCACGAACGCATTTGTAGCAATCCTGACACTGTGTTTTTTCGGTGTAAATCGGATTATTCATAATTCAATCAGTTCTTTTTTTAGTATTTCCGGTAATTCTTCACCTCGCACCTCATGATATGCATTACCATTGATGGTTATGTTTGGTCCCCGATGGCATTGTCCCATGCAGAGCGAGCCTTCGATATGCACGCTATCACTGATCCCGTGGTTTTTCAGAAATTCCTCGATCACGCGTAGGTTATCCCTGTTTTCACGGGCAAAACACGAGCTTCCCATACAGATCAGGATCCTTTTCATTTTAGTCTCTTTTCCGCTTCTTTAGTAATGAGGTCCTTAACCTGTTCCAATGTGGCTTTGTGTATCACTTGGTCACCGATAATGACATTTGGACCTTTATCGCATTTCTCGCTACAGAATGTTGCCGCGATATCGAAATGGGCAGCCCAAGCGTTTTTTTCTACCATTTGTAAAGTTTTGGCAAGGATGTCCTGAGAACCGCGAAGATAACAGGATGTACCAACGCATACTCTGATCTTGCATCGGTCTTCGCTACCAGCTCCTGAGAAGGACAGTTCATCATCATCAATTCGTTTACGGTGTTGAAAGGCAGTATGTAGCAATTCATGCGCTGTGTGACTGTTGGGCTTCTTCAAAAGGGTATTATAGAGCTCGCCAATAAAAGGATTATCTTGTGCACGATGCATGGGCATAGTTTTGTCTGCGTGATAAAGAGATGTAGTACGTTTTTTGCGTTTATTGTGATCTATCACAATTGGTTGACCCGCACCGCCTATACAGCCTCCGGGGCAGGCCATTACTTCCACGATATCATAGTTAGCCTCACCTGCCAGAATTTTTTCACAAAGCTCTTGTGCGTTCTTGATACCGTGAACGACTGCCATTTTCAGATTGCCATCTGCTAGAGAAGCTTCACGTAATCCGGATTCTCCACGAACCTCTTGAAGAACGATGGTTTCCGGCACCGGGATTTGGAATTTATCGGCAGCATAACGAAGAACAGCTTCAGAAACTCCACCGCTATTGCCAAAGATCATTCCTGCGCCGGTAGCAAAACCCATAGGCAGATCCATAGATTCTGGTTCCAAAGCGTCAAAATTGATTCCAGCTTCTTTGATCATTCTGCCCAATTCCTGAGTAGTAATGGCAATGTCCACATCGGCAATACCGTCATGAATAAATTCCGGACGTTTGCATTCATACTTCTTAGCAGTGCACGGCATAATGGAAACTACCACCAAGTCTTTCTTATCTACTTTCAGTAGCTCGGGCAAACGCTCTTTAGCAATGGAGCCAAACATCTGTTGCGGAGAACGACAGCTGGAAAGGTTGCCCAATAACTGCGGGTAGCTTTGTTCGGCATATTTTACCCATGCTGGACAGCAGGAAGTGAAAATTGGCAGTTTTTCCCCTTTGGATTTGCGAGTTATAAACTCATTTGCTTCTTCCACAACTGTGAGGTCTGCAGCAAAAGCGGTATCGTATACTTGATCAAAACCGATCATCCGTAGTGCGGCAACCATTTTACCGGTAGTGTTGTCATTGGCAGGAAGGTTGAACATTTCGCCCAAGGCAACGCGAACTGCAGGTGCTATTTGAGCAACAACAGTTTTTGAGGGATCGTGAATTGCTTTCCAAGTTTGTGGAATATGGCTTCTTACTACTATTGCCCCGGTTGGGCATACTGCCGCACACTGCCCGCAGTTAATACAATCTACCTGAGCCAAACTCTTTCCATATGCCGCTGCTACATTCACATTCTGTCCACGAGAGGCAAAATCGATCGCACCAATGCCTTGTATCTCGCTGCAGTATCTCACACAATCTCCGCAAAGGACGCACTTACTGGGGTCTCTTACTAGGCATTCACTACCCAGATCCATGGGTTTGGCTTGTCTAGTTTTGCGGAAACGCACCTTATCGATGCTGAGCTTGTTTGAAAGATCTCTAAGCTTACAATCGTTAGCACGTGAGCATTTTGGGCATTCCTGATCATGATTGGCCAAAAGCATTTCTACAATTATTTTACGCAGTTTAAGAATCTGCTCGGTATGTGTTTTAATCCTCATGCCCTCAGATGGAGCGGTAGAGCAGGAAGTTACTAAACCCCGTCCCTCTACTTCAACCATGCACAATCTGCAAGCGCCATACAGGCTCAATTCACTATGATAGCAAAAAGTGGGTATATCGATGTGGGCTTTATGAGCAAGTTCAAGTATGTTTTTTTCGTCTTCCCAAAGAATAGGGCGGTCATTTATATATACATATCTTTCCATTTTATATCTCCTGATTAGCTGATGGCCTTAAATTTACAGGTAGTTATACAGGCACCGCATTTGATGCATACCATGGGGTCAATTACATGCGGTTTTTTCACTTCGCCACAGATCGCTCCTACAGGGCAAACTCTTTTACAAAGAGTGCAACCACGGCAAAGAGTGGGATCAATACTAATGGGGCTGAGAGCTTTGCATGTTTTCGTGGGACAGTATTTGGCTTTAACATGAGCTTCATACTCGTCTCTAAAATAGCGCAGTGTTGAAAGTACGGGATTGGGAGCAGATTTGCCTAAGCCACATAAAGATGAGAGCTTCACGGCTTCCCCAGTTTCCTGTAACAGTTTCAAACTCTCTTCATCAGCCTTGCCTTGTGTGATGTCTTCCAATATTTCCAGCATTTGACGAGTACCCTCTCGGCAAGGCACACACTTTCCGCATGATTCGTGTTGGGTGAAAGTCATGAAATATCGAGCAGTCTCCACCATGCAAGTACTATTGTTCATCACAACCATACCTCCCGAACCTACCATAGCTCCGATGGAACCCAAGGAGTCAAAATCTATGGGAAGATCCAAGTGTTCACGAGTGAGGCAACCTCCACTGGGTCCACCGATCTGAACTGCCTTGAAGGCATCGTTGTTGATTTTGCCATCTTTATCTAACACTCCGCCGCCAATTTCGAAAACAATCTCGCGGATGGTGGTGCCGAATGGTACTTCAATCAATCCCGTGTTTGCTACGTGACCGGTTAGTGCAAAGGTTTTAGTTCCGGGTGAGTTGGCGGTTCCCACTTCACGGTATTTTTTCGGTCCTTGTTGCAAAACAATCGGCACTAAAGCTAAGGTTTCAACGTTGTTGATCACTGTTGGTTTGCCAAATAGTCCTTTCTGTGCCGGGAATGGAGGTTTGGGAGTAGGCATGCCGCGCTTACCTTCAATTGAGGCCAATAGGGCAGTTTCTTCGCCACAAACAAATGCTCCGGCACCTTCCATCACGTTGATGTGAAAGCTCGCCTCAGTACCAAAAACAGTATTCCCCAAAATTCCATATTCGGTTGCTTTTTGAATTGCCTCCCTAATTCTGGAACAGGCTAAAGGATATTCCATCCGAACATATACATAACCTTCATTGGCACCAATCGCTTTTGCGGCAATTAACATACCTTCGATTACACTATGGGGATTGCCCTCCAATATAGAACGATCCATAAAGGCACCAGGATCTCCTTCGTCTCCGTTACAGATTACGTATTTTTTTTCATTATGCTCTTTACGGGCAAAATCCCATTTCAAACCGGTTAGAAATCCACCGCCACCACGTCCGCGCAGACCACTTTCCTGATATAGTTTGCATAATTCTTCGGCATCGAATTTTGTATAGGTGTCGCGGGCTGAAAAGTATCCGCCGTGAGCAATGTATTCTGCGATATTGGAGGGGTCTAATTTGCCGCAATCTTTTAGCCCAGTGCGCAGTTGTTTGGTATAAAACGGTATATCATCAGTACCTTTGTAAGCTGTTCCCGATACGGGATCATGATACAGAAGGCGTTCTATAACTTCGTGGTTTACTATGGATTTGGCAACTATTTCCGCTGCATCTTCTGGCTTCACGTGACCATACATAATTCCAGCCGGTTCGATCGTTACCAGAGGACCAACCTGGCAGAAACCCTGGCATCCGCTGCCAATCATATACACATCATGATGTTTATGTTCTTTGGGGTCATGAGATTTTAAGGAAACAGTTACTTCTAAGCCACTTAAGGCAATCGCATTTTTAAGAGCTTCAAAAACCTTCAAAGAACCATTAGCGATGCAACCTGTTCCTGCACATACAATAATGCGTTTGTCACACAATGCGCGTGCTTCGTTATAAGCATCACGTATTTCTTCGAGCTTAGGCATTTTCCTTCTCCTTATCTTCGATGCTGCCGATTATTTTTAATGCCTGTTCCGGAGTGATCTGACCGTAAACCTTGTCATCCACAACCAGAACCGGCGCCAATCCACATGCCCCTAAGCAGGATACTGTTTCAAAGGTAAACATCATGTCGTCTGTAGTGATTTGTTTCTCACGAAGATTCAATTTCTTGCGAATTGCATCAATTACTGCAGAGGATACGCGGACGTGGCAAGCCGTGCCATCACACATTTTGATGATGTGTTTACCTTTTGGTTCCAATGAAAAGTGACTGTAAAAAGTTGCTACGCCATATAGTCTGGCAGGGGAGATGCGCAGAGAAGTGGCAATAAAAGTAAGAACTTCCTGAGGCAAGTATCGGTATTCTTCCTGTACTGCCTGAAGAATTGGGATGATCTTGGCTTCGCTTCTATCGAAACGATCTAAAATGTCGATCACCTTGTTGAAGCTGTGAGCGGCTGCGTATTCGGCACTCATTTCTACTCCTGTATCTATATTTTTTATGTATTTATGGAATAACTCGAACTTCGAATTGATTGGGGATTGTTGATTGCTATCTAATTACTTGGCTTCGATATGCAGCCGTTCAGCTATTCTTCGGGATAAAACTGCCAAAGATGCACTCATATCCACATTTTCTACAATAATCTCTTGGGGGAGATCAAGCTTCACCGTAGTAAAATTCCAGATTGCTAATACTCCGTTTGCCACCATTTGCTCGGCTATCATCTGTGCAGCATCCGCTGGAACAGTTAAAACCCCAATATGTATATGCAAACGGGAAAGCAGATTACTAAATTTCTGCATCGAATGAATTGGAATTCCCTGATAGTACGTTCCGGCTAAATCCGGATCAGAATCGAAAGCGGCAATAATGCGTAAACCTTTCTTCTGTAATTCCTGATAGCCCATCAAAGCCTTGCCTAAATGCCCTACACCAACTAAGAAACAAGAGGATACGTCATTCCAGTTTAAGCATTCTTCAATCGCTTTGATTAAACCATCGATATGATGCCCAATTTTTGGAGTTCCTACCACACCCGTATAAGATAAATCTTTGCGTACCTGAGTCATGTGAACATCGGCAAAAACTGCGATTTTGGTAGCAGAAACCATTCTTAATCCGGCACGCTTAAAACGGTAAAGGGCCTCCAGATATTTCGGGAGCCGTTTAAGAGTTAACAGCGGTATAGCATCCATATTATTTCCTTTTCTGCCTAGCAGTTATGACTGAAACGAGGCAGTATTCAGTATTTATGAATCGATAAAATAATATTGATTAAATCTGTCAAGAGAAATCTACTCTAAAGTTATCGATATATCTGCAACTGCTTGTAAAATAAGCATATACAATTATACTTATGGGGTGATATGTAAATATGAGGCCTCAATGAGGAAATGAATAGTAAAGTAAGAAAATTGAATCACGATCCTTTATAGGCGATAGAGCTCTCAGAATCTTACCCAAGAACGCTTAAGAATACCTATTGTTAAAGAAAGACCGGTTGCC
>Ga0172377_10001481_pt1 | contig 23755 bp, 21 predicted proteins | sample Pumphouse3metaG_FD_119749 | JGI IMG/M metagenome (GOLD analysis project Ga0172377, IMG submission 119749) | Leachate microbial communities from a municipal landfill in Southern Ontario, Canada - Pumphouse #3 metaG | ecosystem: Engineered > Solid waste > Landfill > Unclassified | place: Canada... | reverse complement strand
TTCGCCACTTTCAAGAATCCGGATAAAGAAACCGTTCTTACCCCCTGGCGGGTAGTAAACATGCACATGAGCGACTGTCTGGGCGGTTATGACTTCTTTGACACGGAACACGAACATGTATTGGAAGAGCCACGTTTTGTTGAACACGAAAAAGTAACTGCCGAAACCTTGGCAAACCCCGATGCCCGCATTCTCGAAATCAACTCCAAAACGGGACTTTACCCGTTGTACGTGGCATATAGCATTTTCCGCAAAAAGTGTGAGGCATACCCTCCGGATGAACTTGATGAAACTCTCGAACAAAGGCTTTGGAATGCAACCGTAGCAGAAAACATATTTGTCATTTGCAAAACACCCATGGCAAAGAGCATCACTAAACGGACTTTGGTGGGCTATTCGGAAGCAAGAGTCAATACGCACTTCTTTGAAGATTTAATCAACCAGATCACAAACAAATCCGATCAATTTTTGAAAAAGATTCCAGATGGAAAAAATTATTGGAAAGCAAACAACGATACAACTATGAAATTCAATGCAATCGTGGGAAATCCACCGTATCAGGTTATGGATGGAGGCAGCAAAGCAAGTGCCACACCTGTTTACAATGTATTTGTAGAAATAGCCAAGAAGCTTAAACCTGATTTTGTTTCAATGATTATACCGGCTAAGTGGTATAATGGAGGACGAGGTTTGGATGACTTTCGCACTTCTATGTTAAATGACACAAGAATACAGAAATTGGTAGATTATGCCGATTCAAACGATTGTTTTCATGGCGTTGATATTGCTGGGGGTATATGCTATTTTTTATGGGATCAAAGCTATTCCGGATTGTGTTCAGTTATCAATGTTTCGAATGGGAAATCCATAAAAAATGAAAGAAAGCTGTACGAATACAAAACCTTTGTAAGAAATCCTGAGGCAATTTCAATAATTGAGAAGATCTTCAACTCTGGAGATAAGGCATTCTTAGATACAATGGTAAGTTCACAAAAACCTTTTGGGCTTAGGACTTATGTCAAACCCTTAGAGACTGGTGATCTTATATTAAGGTATAGCGGTGGTAAAGGTGCGTTCAATAAAACAGATGTCACAGCTGGATACGATTGGATTGATCAATGGAAAGTGATTACTTCATATCTTACGTATGATCATGCAGGTCGTGCGGATAAAGATGGTAAGAAACGAATTATATCGACATTGGAAGTGCTGAACCCCAAAGAAATATGTACAGAAACTTACATAGTAGTTGGCTCCTTTAATTCAGAAAATGAAGCACAAAATCTATATGGATATATTAAAACAAAGCTTGCACGATTCCTTATTGCTCAATTAACATCCACTCAGCACTTATCCAAAGCTAATTTTGCATTTGTTCCCCTCCAAGATTTTACAAAATCATGGACAGATAGAGAACTCTATGCAAAGTATTGTTTGACAGATGACGAAATCGCATTTATTGAATCAACGATAAAACCAATGGAATAATGAGTAATTTATACAAGAAGTGAAAATACAGGTGCTATTAATAATCAAATATGAGAATTTTTAAAAATAAGAAATAAATGAGTGAAAACGATTTAAAATACATCAAAGATATTATGCAATGTGCAAATATCAATTTTCTTATTGGTTCAGGTCTTTCCACACCTTATCTAAAGACCTTGGGTAGTATTGAGAAAAAAATAACGTCGCTTTCAAAAATAAATGATATCGATGAATCGGTACAACTTCTGGTTAAGAACTCGTTGTTCCATCAATATTTTGAAGATGTGATGTATAAGAATCGCTTTATTTTGGAAAATTTTTTGGATAACGAAAAAGGCATCACTTTAAACAACTATTCGGAATTCTTAAGGACATTTAACTCTCTATTACAGAGAAGGGGTTCCACAATCCTTAGCAAAAAAGTAAATATATTTACAACAAACATTGATCTATTCCTTGAAAAAGCACTTGAAGATTTAGACCTGGAATTTAATGATGGATTTTCAGGAAGGCAAATCCCTGTATTTAGTTTGAGCAATTACAATAAAGTTCTAACAAAAAAAAGCCTTTATTTTGATAATGAATCAAAAATCCCAATTTTTAATTACTTAAAATTACATGGCTCATTAAATTGGAGATTTGGAGATAAAAATAGAATCGTTTATACGAATGACCTAAGCTATTTAGAAAGTCTTCATGACTTATCCTTAGAATGCAATTTCCTTGAAATAAAAGATAATGACACAATAGAAGATTTAATAAAAATCGCCATAGAAAGAAAAGAACAGGAGGAAATAGCGGAAGAGAAGATTTGTGAATTTCAGAAAGAATTTGAAAAGATTCCGGTAATCAATCCGACAAAAGAAAAATTCAAAGAATCCGTATTAGATTTTAACTATTATGAGTTATTAAGATTCTACTCAAATGAGTTGGAAAAAGAAAATTCTGTACTATTTGTGATGGGATTTTCTATGGCTGATGAACATATTGCAGATATCACTCTCCGTTTGGCTAAGTCAAACCCATCATTAACAATAATAGTTTTCGTATATAAAGAACCTGAATTAGCTGAAATTAAGACAAATCTTAAGAATATCGAGCAAAAAAATATTCGCTTCTTTTGTCCAATTGCTACTGATGTTTATGATTTTGAAACGATTAACAGTTCTGTATTTAAATCAATTTCTGATAAAATATAGAAATATGAATGATCGTTTTATTCAAAAGGAGTCTATATTTAAGGTCGGAAGAGTCATTTCTATTGAAGGCCGAACTGTTAAGGTTATTGTTAATAAAAACAAAAATACCTCTCACCTACTTTACGAAGGAGAATTATTAAAAAATATCTCCGTAGGAGGATATATAAAAATCATTAAAGGATTTATACGTATTATTGGAAAAGTTGATGGAGAATTCACGAACGAAGATAAAATAATTGCCAATAAAGAATACAAAAACGAAAAGGATACAATAAATAGAATTCTTACTGTCAGCCTTGTGGGATACATTGAGGATGGAGAATTCGAAAGAGGTATAAAAGAATTACCACTTATTGATAATGAATGTTATATCCTTGAAAAAAAAGAATTTGAATCAATTCATAACTTCATTAAAGATGGTGATATTTCTATTGAAATTGGCAAATTATCCCTTGAAAACAATACGCCTGTCCGTGTTGGCATAAATAGCTTATTTGCAAGTCATATTGGTATTTTTGGCAATACCGGTAGCGGGAAATCCTATACTTTAGCCAAGCTGTATCGTCAACTTTTTCTGAAGTTTTCTGATAAAGGTACTTTTCTGAAAAATTCTCATTTTTTCTTCCTTGATTTTAATGGTGAATATGTCCCTGACGATGCTATAATTGACAAAAAATACAAAAACATTTATAGGCTTTCTACTCATAACCAAAATGGTTTAGATAAATATCCGATATCAGAAAGCCAAATCCAAGACACAACTTTCTGGTCAATAATTCTTGATGCAACAGAAAAAACTCAAAGGCCATTTTTGAAAAGGGCTATTGATAACACATATTTTAAAAGCATAATTGATCAACCAGAACTATTTAAGAAATATATTGTTGATTTATTCAAACAAACATGGATTGACGGGAAGGGTATTTTATATGGAGAATTAAAGAACTTTCTTAAGGAGATTCAAGAGGACTGCTGTGCAAATGCTGATGTGGTTATAAGCCAATTAAATAGTCATGTAAGAGTTTTTACAAAGAATTACTCTCCGGACGATATTTATACCATATCAAGCAATAACACATGGATTTATTATAAAAACAACCCACAGTCTTTTGATTCAATAATAGAGACCATAGATATAACACCTACAAAAGACACAATCATAAAATACAAATTAGCGATTATTCTGAAATACTTTGATGAAGTCGCTTCTGGATATCAAAATCAAGAACATCTAGCTCCTCTCATTAAAAGACTTGAAAAAAGAATTGATGATCTAAGAAAAGTCATTGAGGTGTCCTCTATTGAAAATACTTCGGAGAAAAAAGAAGAAACGCTGAAGAATATCACAATTGTATCATTACGCGATGTAAACCTTGAAATGAGGAAAATGCTTCCGTTGCTTATTTGCAAGGAATTATATGATTCACATAAGAAAAATGGGAAACTATCATATTTAAATATTATTATCGATGAAGCGCATAATATTTTATCCAGAGATTCTGATAGAGAGAGTGAAAGTTGGAAGGATTACCGGCTTGAAACTTTTGAGGAAATAATTAAAGAAGGAAGAAAATTCGGGGTTTTTCTCACTATTGCAAGTCAAAGACCATCAGATATTTCTGGTACAATAATTTCTCAACTACATAATTTCTTTTTACATCGGCTGATAAATAATAAAGATATTGAAGCTATTGAAAAGTCCATATCATACTTAGACAAAGTCTCATTTGAGTATTTGCCGATTTTGCCAACAGGTACGTGCATCATGACTGGAGTGATGGTTAATATGCCCGTCGTCATAAATATTAATCAAATTGAAGAATCACGGTTTGAGCCGGATAATAAAACATTAGATCTTGTAAAATTGTGGGGAATGGACAAAAGCACCACTACTTGAATATATTTTAATTATAAGACATAGGCTATGAAATATTTATTTTTAGATACCAATGTGTATTTGCACTATATAAACTTTGAACAAATTGACTGGAAGACTTCGGTATGTAATGGTGATGATTTCACCATTGTCGTTCCTCCAATCGTTATACGAGAGATTGAGAAACAAAAAGATAGTAGCAGAGGAAAAATTCAAACCAGAGCTAAAAATGTGTCTTCTAAATTGGGAGGCTACTTTTTGGGAAATAAAGTTAGTGATAAAATCAAAATAGCAACTTGCGAAGACCCGTCCGACATAGACTTTGACGGTCTAAGATTTAATCGAAGTACAAATGATGACGTTTTGATTCTTTCTGCTATTAAATCCGGTTACAACAAAAACGATATTATTGTTATTAGTAGAGATATACCATTACTCATAAAAGCACAATCTAACCAGCTGGAATACTATAAAATGGCTGATGAGTTCCTTATCAAAGAAGAATTATCAGAAGAGGAAAAAGAACTAATTGCAACAAAGAAAGAACTTGAAAAATATAAAAACAGACAACCAAAACCATCTGTCACTTTCTCAGGTGGACAAGTTTTATTAAAATTGACAAAACCAAAGAATAGAGATTTTGCGACGGAATTGGCAGAATTCATGGATAATCTAAAATCAGAGAATCCATATTATCAAAAAAAAGAACAATCGGATAAATCTTATAATCAGATATTTATAGTTATTCATAATGACCCATCTGATGAGCAAATCGCAAAGTTTAATAAAGAACTGGATGAATATTATTCTGAATACGAGGTGTACCAGAGATTCAAAATGAAAAATAATATTCTTTCAGAAAGGTTTAAGGAAATAAAATTTGAGATCCGCAATGATGGAACTGCTCAGACAGGTGATATGAAAATATTTATTGATTTTCCAGATAATGCCAAACTTTATAATAAAAAAAGTAAAGTAAGTATGGATAATATTGAACCTGTGAAACCCTCATTATCAGGTTTTGATCGAAAACTAACAAAATCTTTAGCCTTTAATCAATATTTTAATCCATTAACCGGAGGCGGTATTCCACAAATGTATTGTTGGGACGAAGGGGGTATTTTAACTGACAATCATTTTAGATTTTGTGTTAGCAAAATAAATCACAAGTTATTTTATGCTTTAAATATTGAAGATTCGTTATTTATAGATAGTGCACAATGTGGCAATTTTAATATTAGATGGACCATATCTGATTCCGAGTCAATTGATTTAATTAGAGGTGAGTTAAATGTGAAAGTAGAATAGAATTTATGACCAAACTCGAAAAACTCTACTGCACCATCCAGAATCTGAAGGAATTAGGCCTGGAGTTAGGCGAAGACCTGTTGAAGCAAACAAATGAACTGGAGCAGGAAATCATCAAAAAGGAGATTCTTCCGGTTATTAGTGAGAAGATCGAACCTATCATCGGTCAGATTCAGCGGGAATTGGTATTGGTGGTGGATTACGTACCGAACGAGCCGCTGAGTGTGCGTTTGTCACGCAAGCGGAACTTTTCGGCAGAGATGGAAACTATTGAGATTGTTCCTGATCCGCAAGTGGAGCACAACATCGGAATCATCAAGCGCAATGCGACTAAAAAGAGTTCCAAAACAAATCTGCGTGTCACTTTCCCCGATGGTAAAGTCCTTGAAAACCGTTTTGCCTACGAGACACTGTACGAGGTTGTCAAGCTGGCCGGTACGGAAAAGGTTCGGGCATTGAGTATCATTCAGTGTGGTGTTCCGTTGGTTTCCAACACGCTCGATAATTTCTACAATCAAAAGGAAATAGGCAAAGGGCTGTATCTGATTACACACAGCTCAACGGTACAGAAACGCCAACTGATAGAACGGATTTCCGAAGCGTTGAAATTGGGGCTGAAAGTGGAGATTGTATGATATAGATATTAATTTAAAGAGACAAAAAAGATACTATTTATACATGAAATGAAATAGGCAAAATGTGATGTAATACAAAGTTAAGTTGGATTTATACAAATTGTTAAATAAATTATTTTTCGTATAAATTAAATATCTTTGCATTTGTAATTCAATCTATTGTTCAATTTATGAAATGGCAACTCTGTATATAGCTATCCTGCTTCGGGTTTGTCGGGGAATATCTCTCCGGCATTAAGTTGTTTGCCCGTATCATTCGCAGAGTTTAATCAATCCATATATTAACGATTTGTTTGTAGCACTTTTCCGAAAGTGCTGTACAAACGTGCTATTTCATAAAAATAAATGAACTATACATATAAAAAGATTTGGCTCATCAATCTGCCCATTATGGTGAGCCTACTCATGGAACAGTTGATTAATTTAACTGATTCCATTTTTTTAGGGAATGTCAGCCAGATAGATTTAGGAGCATCGGCATTGGCCTACTATGTATTACACTGCCATTTATATGCTCGGTTTCGGATTTAGCCTTGGCGTACAGGTTTTTATTGCAAGACGAAACGGAGAAGTCCGGTATCAGGATGTAGGCAAAGTATTCTATCAGGCAACTATGCGGTATATCGAATGGCGGGATTATAGCTACCTGTTTGCTTTTCCGTTGTTGGCGATCCGTGCCTTTTTCATCGGGACTACCAATACTAAAATCCTTACTGCCAACTCCCTCGTTATTGTCGTATGCAACATTGGATTCAACTATTTGCTAATCTTTGGGAAATGGGGATTTCCTAAATTGGGGATAAGCGGCGCTGCTATCGGCTCGTTCCTTGCCGGATTGATCGGATTACTATTTATGATATTATATATGTGGAAACACGAAAATAGCATTTATATTCCAGATGATAAATATAACCGTCTATTTGATCTACCTGTTTATACTGTTCCGTTCTCCGGGTATTCCACTTGCGGTATACTGGACTGCTGAACAGCTATATGTTATAGTACTGCTTGTGTTATCTTTAACGTATCTTAAAAGGAACAGATGGCAGAGCCATGAATTATAGGTAACAAAAAAACAGGCTTATGTGGAGTATTTTTCTATAAAGTATTACCTCATTAGCGGGATTCACTATCTTTAAACTTCATTAATGGCGGATAATAAAACTCCATTAGTGGCAATTTTAAAAAATAGACAGTAATGAAAAGAAAATTTTTACTAATTATTTTGAGCTTGATTTTATCTATAAACAATTATGCTCAGAATTTAAGCAATCAAAGTATAAATTTATCTTCTGTCGATTATTTTTTCTTAATAAAAGATAAAATCACTTCTGGTGAGAAGATAAATCAAAATGATTGGGATTTATTATTTAATACACAAGGATATAAAATATCAGCAACATCATCAATGCGAAAAAATATTGTAAAAGAAATGATGGTGACTGCGTATGATAAAAATCTAAAAATGAAGAGGGATAGTATTTTAAATATATCGGTTGAAGAAAACTTAAAAAACACTTATTTGTTATTATCTCAAATGACGCTTTCTAATTATATTGACTATTCAAAAAACGAAAAAAAGCTTAGACAGTTTAGAAATAAATATGATTTTTCGTCTATTTCGGAATTATCGTACAAACGATTGAAGTCGTTTTTAATTAATCCAATTGATTCGCTTATTATAGTTCCGACAATCAACTTTCTTTGTTATGAACCTGATGCTCAAAGCAAGTCAAAAGGGATTGTTTGCGATTTTAACCTGTTCTTTAAAGAATCGCAAGAAGAACGAATAAATTTTATAGCTCACGAAACATTCCATAAATACAGAAGAAATTTTATTGATATAAAATTCATTAACTCTAATGTGGTACTTCAACAAATAGATAAAATACAAGACGAAGGGATTGCCGATTTAATCGATAAAAAAGAAAATCTGATAGAGTCAATTGGAAATAAGGGAATTCCTGAATCTTTTGTAAAAAAATATTTAGAAGCATATAAAAATACGCCGCAAATATTAAACGAATTTGATAGCATTGTTAATTCATACCTAAAAAAACAAATAAATAAGGAGCAGTTAGAATCTAAAGTAAGCAATTTCTTTTTATCAGGCGGACATCCTAATGGGTATTATATGGCCCGATTAATTGAAAAAGCAGGGCTTAAAGATGAAATGTTGACTAAAATGTATTCACCGGTTGACTTTATAAAGATTTATAACAAAGCTGCACAAGAAGAAAATGGGTATATTTTTAGTAATGATTTTATTACATACATTGAAAATTTAAAATAAAAAATAAAAAATGAAACCAAATTTTTTTGTACTACTTACAGCAGTATTATTGACACAGACCATCTTCGCACAAAATGAACTACCAATCATTAAAGCTAACTCATCTCATGTTGACATTAAAGATGACAACAACCTAAGAAAAAATGCATGGAGAATAGTGCCGGAAGCAAATCCGGATGTTTATAAGACTTCATCAAAGAAAGTAACCTTTTATACTGATATTGACTCTATTTCTTTTGATATTAGCCCCAATAATCAATATGATTTTGTGATTTTGCTCAATGAAAAGGACTCTGCGAAAACTCGAATTGTTTGGGAACCATCGAAGTTAGAAATTTTAAGAAAAGCAGAAAATTACAATTATTCGGATAGTCGTTTTATTCCAAAGTTTACTTATCAATCCCAAGATAATCCTAAACTTGTTAAAACAAGAAAAGATTTAAAATTAGACTCCATTGCAGGAAATGGAACCGAACTTTCTCAAATTTTCAACTTAATGCACTGGGTTCATAATCTAATAAAACATGATGGGAGTAGTAAAAATCCGACTTTAAAAAACGCCGTTGATTTGATTAGTATATGCAAAGCAGAAAATCGTGGAGTTAATTGTCGTATGTTGGCTACAATACTTAATGAGTGTTATTTGTCAATGGGTATAAAGTCAAGGTATATAACTTGTATGCCGAGAGAAACTGAGTTTGATGATTGTCACGTCATAAATATGGTTTATAGCAAAGATTTAAATAAATGGATTTGGATTGATCCGACATTTGATGCTTATGTTATGGACGACAAAGGAAACTTACTTGGAATACAAGAAGTCAGAGAAAGACTTATCAAAGGTCTTCCACTTGTTTTGAATGCCGATGCTAATTGGAATAGGACAAATTTGCAGACCAAAGAGCATTATTTAGAATATTATATGGCAAAAAATCTTTACAGGCTTCAAACGCCATTGGTAAGTGAATATAATACTGAAACATGGGAAAAAGGTAAAGAAGTGACTTATGTTGAACTTTTGCCGTTAGATGGAATTGAACAAACTCCTCAGAAAAAAGAAAAAACTAATGATAAAACGGGAACCAAATTCATATATTATTATAAAACAAATAATCCTGAAATATTTTGGGCAAAACCTGAATAAAAAGTAACAGCTAATTCGAAACCGGAACACTGGTTGTCTCTCCCGACGGATGTGTTAAAAATACGGTGTTTTTAATAGATTGAAATAATAAATTCTTGAAGGATTTATGTTACTTTATTGAGAACAAATTTGTTGACTCTAAGTGAAGAGATAACAAGTATTTATTCTTTTAATTTTGAATAAATCAATTCATCTATATACTCGTCATTTTTGTATAAGGCTTTTTTAAACCTTGCTTTGAGTTCAAATCCTGCCTTTTCCAACACGTGTTGGGATGATTTATTGGTAGAAAACGGGCGGGCATAAATCCATACGATATCAAATGTTTTGAATCCGTAATCAACAATTTCGTTTATCGCTTTGGGCATAATACCATTTCCCCAATACTTTTCTGATAGCCAATAGCCGATTTCAGCAGTTTTTCTATGAATATCCAATTGCGGAAAAATACCAATTGAACCAACAGCTTCGCCATTTACTTCAATTGCAAAAACTTTTTGCGGATTATCATTCAATACAGAATTGATATATCTTTCTCCGGCTTTTGTATCATAAGGATAAGGAAATTGGTTTGTCAACCATTTTGCGATATTATAATTATTTGCGTGTTTAACAAGACTTTCCAAGTCTGTTATTTTCCAATTGCGTAGTATGAAGTCCATTTTTTATAAAGTTGTTTCCGGTTTTGTAATAGATATTCCATGAATTCTATCGTTCGTTTTATTTGCAAAAATAGGAAATCTGATTGAATAATCTTTATACGCCTTTTGGTTTTTCTTTTTTTATATATTCTGTATTTCCTTCCTTAAATTATTCTTCAACAATCTCTTCGGATTTAATATTCGTATGTTAATTCAATTTTATTATTTTCTGGAACAAATATTTTATGGTCTTCGGGGCTGGCAATTCCGTTCTTCATTTTAATAATTCGAACAATGTTGGTATCGTTCCGGGCAACAGGGACACGAAATATCTGGTTTTCATCTTCTGCCATAAAATTATCGTAACCGCTGGAAGAAAATCCATATTCGGTGTTCATGAATTTGTTACTATTGTCCTCTTTTTCCGATTTTATTCCCCATGGAAAGAATGTTTCCACTTCAAAACAGTCGACCTCCTGTATTGGCTTAAAATTGTTCAGATTAACCGTAATGTAATCTTTTGCCGGAATATAACAAGAAATACTATAGGTTGTATCCTGTTTTAATGAAGGCTGAATAGTAAACAAATAAGAACTGTCGCTTACCGAATAATACGGAAGAAAATATTTATCAGGGTCTAAATTATTGAAGTCAAACTTGAGTTCGAAATAAGAAGAATATTGCGCTCCGTAGGTTTCCACCTCATCATCTTTTATGTTGAAAGACATGCTAAAATAACCATTTGCATCTGTTGTTGTTTCTCTTTTTAACCAGGAGTGGTAATATAGGAATCCATTTTCAATATACTTTAAATTTATCTTTATACCTTCCAATGGTAGATTTCCCGACGTTAAAATATGCCCACTAATGGTTGTACAATCGGTTGTACAAACAATGTTAGTATCATTATCTTCTTTTTCACAGCTTACAATGGCAAATAGAATAAATAGAAAGAATAAAGTTTTTTTCATGATTTTGTGTTTATAAAGATATCTTATAAGATAAATACGGATTTATCAATGTTAGATCTATGCTTGTTAACAACAAAATGCATTCACTTTGGTTTTACTGCTTAAAATGAAAAAAATATTTTGTTGTATTTATTAATTTTCACATATAATAATTTTGCCTTACATTTGTCTCTTCCCTTCATTATACAGACAGCTAACAGTGTATGTCGGCATTTTTCCACCATTCGGAAAATAGAGGAATAAATAAATATTTATAGCCATGAGTATTGTCTTTAAAAAAAGCGAAAAAGAAGAAAAGATATATCTGCAGCAAATTCTAAGCATCATAAAAGATGTAATAGATGATATTGATTTATCAGTAAAAGATCAACAAAAGTTACTTCAGGATCAAAAGGAATATCTATGGGAAGGCAGGATGGATATTGATGCTCAGGAGAAAAGGTCAGTGCGTGAGGGCATACTCAACATTTTAGCAGTTGGTGGTAGTATTATTGCTCAACGTGAACGTCTTGGCAGGATGCTTAACATACCTTACTTCGGACGTATAGACTTTTGTGAAAAGAAAGAAAATAGTGAGACGCAACCAATTTATATTGGAGTAAACAATTTTTATAACTTCAATGATAAAACTAATCTTATTTATGACTGGCGTGCTCCAATTTCCGGAATGTACTATGATCACGAGCTTGGAATGGCTTCTTATACCTCTCCTTCAGGTGTTATTGAGGGTAATATCTCACTAAAAAGACAGTACCGTATCCGCAATGGGATAATGGAGTATATGATTGAAAACTCAGTTACCGTGCATGATGATATACTTCAAAAAGAACTTAGTTCCAATGCCGATAAAAAGATGAAAAGCATTGTTACTACTATTCAACGTGAACAAAACCGTATAATTCGTAATGAGGATGCCGCGGTACTGATTATTCAAGGTGTAGCAGGATCAGGTAAAACCTCTATTGCACTTCACAGAGTTGCTTATCTGCTCTATGCTCATAAAGATAGTTTGTCTTCTAAGGATCTCCTTATTATATCTCCTAATAAGGTATTTGCGGACTATATTTCTAACGTACTTCCCGAGTTGGGAGAAGAAAATATTCCAGAGAGCAGTATGGATCAAATACTTTTAAAAATCATAGGTTCGAAATATAAGTTCCAGACATTTTTTAATCAAATTTCTGAATTGCTTGATAAACCGGCAATTGGATATATTGAACGCATCCGGTATAAATCAACTTTTGATTTTATCACAAAACTTGACAAATTTATTTTGCATGTAGAAAACACCTATTTCAGTCCGGCAGACATTAAAGTAAAACATATTACGATACCACATGAATTTATTGAGGAAGAGTTTAGAAGGTTTTTTCGTTATCCTTTACGGCAACGCTTTGTCCCTATGATAGAACATATAATTGAAGCACTATATAGAGATTATCGCATTATTTTATCGACGCCTGAAAAAAATATTCTAAAAAAAGAGATTAGGGACATGTTTAAAGGACATAATGACCTGCAACTATATAAAGATTTCTTTGAGTGGGCCGGAGCTTCCGATATGTTTAAGTTGCGTGCTAATCACACTCTTGAATATTCTGATCTTGCACCGCTCGCTTATTTACGTATCGTTATAGAAAACATAAGACCGGAAATTCAGGTTAAACACTTGATAATTGATGAAATGCAGGATTATTCACCTATTCAGTATAAAGTTCTTTTAAAACTCTATCCATGCCGGAAGACTGTTCTTGGAGATGCAAGCCAATCTGTTAATCCATACGGATCATCAACGGCTGATATGATACAGAGAGCATTTGTTACCGGTGAAGTGATGAAACTTTTTAAAAGTTATCGGTCAACATATGAGATAACAAATTTTGCACAGAAGATATCATATAACAAAGAGCTCGAAGCTGTTGCAAGGCATGGGGAAGAGCCTCAGATTATTTGTTTTAATAATAAAAAAGAGGAGATAACCGGTATTGAAAAACTTATAATAGACTTTAAAAAATCAGACAATATCTCTCTTGGAATTATTTGCAAAGATGAAAAACAAGCATCCGCTCTCTATGAAATGTTGAAAAATAATGGGAATGAAATATATTTTTTGTCAAGTGAAAGTACCACTTTTACAAAAGGAATTATCATTACTTCAGCATCTATGGCAAAGGGACTTGAATTTGATGAAGTGATAGTTCCGGATGTTGATGAAAAAAACTATTGTTCTGATATTGACCGCAGCATACTTTATGTGGCAGTAACCAGGGCTATGCATCGTCTTACCTTGACTTATATCAGTAAACTCACCGAATTTTGTTCTTAATATTTTGTTTTCTAAAATAAAAAAGCAGGTACATCCTAATAAAAGAGATGTGCCCGCTTGTAAATTTTTCAACAATAGGTTTATTTGTCAGAATAGAGTCCTACACGGTTTCCTTCACAGTCAATAAATATTGCAAAGTAGCTACGACCTTCTGCTTGAATTTTTGTTTTAGGACGAATAGTTTTTCCTCCGTTTTTTTCAATCATGGTTAATGTTTTATTTATTTCGTCTACATTCAGACTGATCAAAACACTTTCATTTGATGGCTTGAAATCATTGGGATAATGCGCTGCGGACTCTGCATGATATCATCTGTCTTGAGAAACCAGTAATGTTTTACATAGGGAGCCAGAGTCAGTGAAAATAAGATAATTATTTTAACCAAAATTGTAAAAAAAGGACATTTTTATAACTATAATTGTACAATAAAATTTACTCGATATGTACGAATGGGCTAAAGAACTTAACTGTGCGATAACAGTTTGTGATATTGAAGGGAACATCATCTTTATGAACGACAAGTCAAAAGATATATTTTCAAAATATGGCAACCTTATAGGTAAAAACCTAAAAGATTGCCATAGTGATAATTCATGGAAAAAGATTCAGAGTATGCTCAAAAGCGGAAAATCCAATTCTTATACTATTTTTAAAAACGGTGTAAAGAAAATGATTTATCAGACGCCATGGTTTGAAGATGGTATTGTCGGAGGTTTGGTTGAAATATCAATGGTTATTCCCGAAGAGATACCTCACTACATCCGATAAAGCATTTTTTTTATCATTATTAATTAAATAACCAAGTTCCAGTTATGTTGGTCCGGTATTTCTCCGAAATGGATTCCTGTAAGTTGCTTGAATAGTTTTATACTATTTTTACCTGCTTCAGTGGGGCTGCCGAATTTATATGAGATGTTGAGGTCGCGGTCATGGATTTCATGAATAGGGGTGATGACGAGGGCTGTGCCACATGCTCCGGCTTCATCAAATGTTCTTAACTCTTCTACAGGTATTTTCCTGTTTTCTACGCTCATTCCAAGGTCTTTTGCTATTTGTCTTAAAGATTTGTTGGTTATTGATGGTAAAATAGAGGGGGAATCCGGTGTAATATAGGCGTTACCTCTTATTGCAAAGAAATTTGAAGAGCCAAATTCATCAATATATTTATGCTCTTTTGAATCAAGGTACAGAACAGCTGAATATCCTTCATTCTTGGCTTTTACCCCTGCCAACATCGCAGCAGCGTAGTTCGCTCCTATTTTATATGAACCTGTGCCGAGTGGTGCGGCTCTGTCATGATCACGTGCTAATAATGCTCTGGTAGGATTGAAATTTGTTCCGGTGAAATTGCCTATTGGTGTAACGACAACAATAAAGGTGGCCTCATCACTACATACAAGGTTTATTTGTGGGTTTGACCCAAAAACAAATGGGCGTATATACATTGAAGCGCGTGTTTTGTATGGCGGAATAAATTCAATGTTTTCTTTAACTGCCCTTAAGCATGCCTCCATGAACATCTCTTCACTAGGGCAGGCAATGCCCAAAAAATCAGTAGAACTTTTCAGTCTGCTTGCATTTTCATCTGGGCGGAAAATTCTTATTTTTCCATCTACTCCTCTGTATGCTTTCATTCCTTCAAAAGCTTCATTTGCATATTGAAGTCCGCCGGACATTACGTTAATATTCATTGAATCGCTATTGCTGCTTTCAAGGGGGCTCCATTTTCCGTTTTTATAATGTGAGTAAACCATTGTGTTTGCTTTACTATAGTCAAAAGTTAATTTTTTCCAGTCCATTTTATTTATTATTTGTTTGTTTAATATAATTTGCGATATAGTCACCTACATTAGTTGTGCCGTATTTACTGCCGGCTACAATATCTTCGGTGCAAATTCCGTCATTTATTGCCTGTTCACATCCTTGCCTTATCATTTTTCCCTCTTTATTTGCTTGAAAAGCATCCTCAAACATCATCGCTGCTGAAAGAATAGTTGCGATAGGATTGGCGATATTTTTTCCCTCTGCCTGTGGAAATGAACCATGTATTGGTTCAAAAAGGGAGTGCATTTCTCCTAACGATGCTGAAGGGATTAGTCCGATGGAACCATTGATAACTCCTGCAATATCGCTCAATATGTCCCCGAACATATTTTCTGTTAAAATGATGTCGAAACAGGAAGGGTTTGATACTATCTTCATGGCTGCGTTATCAACATACATAAATTCCAGTTCTATATCTGAATATTGCTTCTTGTGAATCTCAGTTACTACTTCTCTCCATAGTCTTGAAGTTGCAAGGACATTTGCCTTATCTACCATTGTGAGCTTTTTTCTCCTTCTGCGGGCATATTCAAACCCTTTTTTTGTTATTCTAGTGATTTCTTCTCTTGAATATACACATGAGTCAAATGCTTTATCTCCATCTTCAGACCTTCCTCTCGGTTCACCAAAATACATTCCTCCTGTAAGTTCACGTATCACAATAAAATCGGCATCTTTGACGATACTCTCTTTCAATGGGGACGAACTTATCAATGAAGGATAGATATGTATAGGCCTTATGTTGGCGAAAAGGCCGAGTTCTTTTCTCATTTTGAGTAATCCTTGCTCAGGCCTTATTACTGCTGTCGGGTTGTTGTCATATTTTGGATCTCCGATTGCACCGAAAAGTATTGCATCCGATTCTTCACAAACCTTGTGGGTTGATAGGGGATAACTTTCTCCACACTCGTCTATAGCACAAGCCCCGATTGAGGCATATTTATACTCAATATCATGTCCAAACACTTCTGCAATTGCATTAATTACTTTTACTGCCTGGTTAATTATCTCCGGGCCTATTCCGTCGCCCGGTAAAACAGCTATTGTTTTTTTCATGTTATTAATTCTTCTTATCGTTTGATTGAATTTCATTTTTATCCTCATATGATTCTATCTCTCCTTTAATTGCCAACAGGTAATCTATATCATCATATGCGTTCATAAGACACTCTTTTTTATACGAATTTACTTCAAAATGTTCTTCACCTAGATAAGGAACAGTAATTTTTTCTCTTTCCAAATCTATTGTGATTTCTATATCTGGTTGTTTTTCCAAAAGTTCTATTGTTTTTTGTAAAAAAAAGTCGCTTACTCGTATGGGAAGGACTCCGTTATTGAGAGCATTATTCTTGAAGATATCAGCAAAGAAACTCGAGACAACTGCTCTGAATCCATAATCATAAATAGCCCAAGCAGCATGTTCTCTACTTGATCCACATCCAAAATTTTTACCTGCAATGAGGATTTTTCCGGTGCATTTAGTAAGTATGTTATTTTTATTTTTTTCTCCTGAAGCATTGTATCTCCAGTCGTGAAAAAGGTTTTCTCCAAAACCCTCTCTTGAGGTGGTTTTTAGAAATCTTGCAGGGATTATTTGGTCGGTATCTATATTTTCTATCGGAATACATACCGCTTTGGATTGAAGAATATTAAATTTATCTTTTCTCATAACTCATATTTACATTAAAAAGGTTCTGGGGTCTGTAATTACACCGGTAATTGTCGTGGCTGCTGCAACTGCAGCCCCTGCCAGAATGGTTCTTGCTCCAATACCCTGACGTCCTTCAAAATTTCTATTTGAAGTGGAAACTGCATATTTACCTGATGGTATTTTATCTGAATTCATAGCAAGGCAGGCTGAGCATCCCGGTTGTCGTATTTCAAATCCGGCATTTCTTAATATATCTCCAATCCCTTCTTTTTCAATATTTTTTTCTACTTCTTTTGAGCCCGGTACGAGCCATGCAACTATATTCGGACTCTTTTTTCTTCCATTTACAATATTTGCAAAAGTTCTGAAATCTTCAATCCTACCGTTAGTGCAGGAGCCAAGAAAGACATAATCTATCTTTTTCCCCAAAAGAGAATCACCTGATTTGAAATCCATATATTCAAGAGCTTTTGAGAAACTATTTTTGTCTTGACCGACTGCTGTTTCAGGAATCCTAGATGAAATAGGTATTCCCATTCCTGGATTTGTTCCGTATGTTATCATTGGCTCAATATCGTTTCCATTAAAAGAGTATGACATATCAAATGTTGCGTCAATATCTGTTTTTAAGGTTTTCCAATACTCTAAAGCCATATTCCATTCTTCACCTTTTGGTGTAAATTTTCTCCCTTTTAAATAATTAAAAGTTATTTCATCAGGAGCAATTATGCCACCGCGGGCACCCATTTCTATGCTCATATTGCAAATGGTCATTCTCTGTTCCATATTCATTTTTTCAAATGTATCTCCGCAATATTCTATAAAATATCCTGTTCCTCCTGATGTTCCTAATTTTGATATTATATATAGAATTACATCTTTAGCACTGACATTTGACTTAAGGTCTCCTGTTACTTCAATTTTGAGTTGTTTCGGCTTACTTTGCATCAGGCATTGTGTCGCAAATACCATTTCAACCTCACTGGTTCCTATACCGAAAGCAATATTTCCAAATGCTCCGTGAGTAGCAGTGTGACTGTCTCCGCAAACGATTGTCTGTCCACATAGGACAATGCCCTGTTCCGGTCCTATCACATGTACAATTCCATTTCCGGGGTCACCTAAAGGAAAATATTTTATGCCGTGGTTATAAGTGTTTTCTCTTAATTCATCGACCGGAACAGCGGAGGAAGGGTCTTGTATAGGTCTGTCCTGATTAGTAGTAGGTACATTATGATCACATGTGGCGAATGTTTTCTCCGGACGAAATACTTTCAATCCCCTTGTTTTAAGAGATGAGAAAGCTTGAGGGGAGGTTACCTCGTGGATTAGATGTCTGTCAATATATAAAATGGTTGGTCCGTTCGGTATCTCTTTTACTATATGTTTTTTCCAGATTTTATCAATAATTGTTTCTGCCATATCTCTTAAGTTTTTTATAATATTTTTGAAATTGCATTTATTAAAGCCTCTACAGAAGCAGTGATGATGTCTGTGTTTGCAGAGAATCCATAATAGATATTTCCCTTGTTTTCTATTTGTATGTGTACTTTCCCCATATCATCAGAACCTCTCGTGATTGCCTGGACCAAAAATTCTTCAAGTGTTATTTTTCTGTGTATTAAAATTTTAACTGCTTTGAATGCGGCATCAATAGGACCGTTTCCACTTGATGTAGAGCTGCACTCTTCGCCGTCAATAATCAATTTTACCGTAGCCATAGGTATGGAATCTTTACCGCAAACTACCTGAAGGTAATTTAGCTTAATTTTCTGTTCATGCTTATCTTTTGTTATTCCTGCTATAAGATATAAATCATCGTCTTTTATGTCTTTTTTGCAATCTGCAAGTTTTAGAAACTTATCATAAGCTGTATCAAGTTCAGCATTACTAAGTTCAATTCCCAATCTTACAAGGTGATGCTTCAAGGCTGCTCTTCCACTTCTGGCAGTCAATGCAATTGTAGACTCGTTTACTCCCACGTCAACCGGATCTATGATTTCATAACTTTCTCTATTTTTAAGAACACCATCTTGATGTATACCTGATGAATGCGCAAATGCATTTCTTCCCACAATAGCTTTGTTTGGCTGGACAGGCATCCTCATCAATGTTTCGACAAGTCTTGAGGTCTTGCATATGTTTTTAGTTATGATATCTGTGTACACCTGAATATCCTTTCTGCTCTTTATAGCCATTACTACCTCTTCTAATGCAGTATTCCCCGCTCTTTCACCAACGCCGTTAATTGTAACTTCTACCTGTCTTGCTCCGTTTATAACTCCTGAAAGAGTGTTTGCAGTTGCCATACCTAAATCATTGTGGCAATGGGTAGAAATAATTGCCTTATCAATATTTGGGACATTATTTATGAGGTATTTAATTTTTGAACCGTATTCTTCCGGTAGGCAATAGCCTGTTGTGTCAGGTATATTTACGGTAGTGGCACCGGCCTTAATGACTGCTTCAATGACCCTTGCCAAATATTCGTTTTCCGTTCTACCGGCATCTTCTGCATAAAACTCAACATCATCTACAAATTTTCTTGCATATTTTACAGCTGTTACGGCTCTTTTAATGATTTCTTCTCTGTTCGAGTTGAATTTGTATTTTATATGTGGATCTGAAGTTCCGATTCCGGTATGAATTCTTTTTCTTGTGGCAAAATGAAGCGATTCCGCTGCAACTTCAATATCTTTTTCCACAGCTCTGGAAAGGGCGCAAATAGTAGATTCTGTTATAATTTTTGAAATTTCTACAATCGATTTAAAATCACCCGGACTTGATATGGGAAACCCGCACTCAATAATATCGACTTTCAGCGATTCTAATGCTTTTGCCAATTCAATTTTTTCTATGGTATTTAATTGACATCCCGGAACTTGTTCTCCGTCCCTTAAGCTTGTGTCGAATATAAAAAGTTTTTCGTTCATGATTTTTTCTTATAGGTGTAAATAAAAAATGCCACCCTAATAGGGTGGCACTATATAATATTTTTGTTATCTCATTACATACAAATTACACCCAGGGTTTAATCTTTAAATCCAGCAGGAGGTGTAAATATGTAGTAAATAAATACATTGTTTCTTTTTTGATTTGGCAAATGTATGAAAAAAATTTAAATGCTATAATTTTTTTGCATATTCCTTATCTTTTGTTTTTAATTTGAAGAAAGGACTGGCGATAAAGACGGGTAATCCAAAGTGAACATTTTTTCTCCTTCAGAAATGGTATTTGAATAAATTTTAAGTCCTTTTATGCCTTCTGCCATACTATCTTCATCAAGGATAAATGATACATATCCTGAGAAATATGACACCTGACTGTCTCCTCTGCTGTCATGTCGAAATTCCAAATGATAATATCCATCTTCATCAACTTCGTTGTTGAGGTTTTTGACTAAATATACAGTGTGTGTGCTCATGCCTGAGGCCATTACTTGAAATTTTATATTTAAGTATCTGTGTTCTCCTAAATTTCCACCGCCACCATACCATATTGAAGCAGGATTAATTTTATCATTGGCAATAGTGTCGATTTGTGAAGTGTTTAATATACTCTTTGTAAGTATATCACTTATTTGTACCACTTCTATCGTTTTTGTAGGATATGAATAAGGATTTGTTGCTTGAATATTATTATAGTAAATAGCAATTCTTTGCCCATTAACAGGGGTGTATTCTTTCAAAACATCAACGTAATTTGACGGGAAGAAAACCACTGTATCGTCAGCAACGATTTGAAATGGGTAAGTAGGGTCTACGGATTGTGCTATGGTTCCCCATGACACTCCATCATAAGAGTTTTGGTTATTCCATTCGTCACAGGATGTTGTTCCTAATAATGTTGCAAAAGCAACAATAATGAGTAAAAATGTTTTTAAATGTTTCATTTTTTTATTTTTAATATTATTAAATAATTTATAGTTTTTTATATGCTCGAAATAAAATTACTTTTATTTGAGTTATCTATATATAGTATGTAGACAAATCTTGCGTAGGAAGTGCTGGAAAGCATTGTTGCCCACTTGTCAATATTGTAGTATACAGTAACACTTTGTCCCTCTATTGGCTTGTAAGAATAAGAGGAATGGTTTTGCGGATAAAGAAGAAGTCCATCATCGGTGGTAATGGTATATGGATAACCGGCAACAGGAGGGGTCATAACATCAGGTGTATGAATTATTCCTGTTGACATTTCACAACCTGAGTCCAACAGTTTTTCTATCTGCTGTTCATCCATTTTTTCACATGAGCTTGTAATAAATATTAATACGAATGTTAAAAATGTGTAAAATGTTTTCATTTTAAGTTTTATTTAAGACTATTTTTGCTTGTTAACTATAAAATGCAACCACATTGCTTTTACTGCATTAAATATATAAATAATTTTATTTATGCAGTATTTATTATTCTTTTGCATTTATTAATCATATCAAGAAATTAATGAGAGACATAGAGCTTTGGAAAGAGATATATGAACGTTATTCAGGACGGATGTTGGCTGTGTGTATGCGTTATTGTCCTGATAGAGATACGGCGCAAGACATGATGCATGATGGATTTATTCTTGTATACAAGGCTCTTGATCGGTTTACTGACAGGGGTGAGGGGTCAATGAGGGCATGGATAGAAAAAATTATGGTAAATACATGTCTTCAGCGTCTTAGAAAAAAGGATTTATTGAAGAATAGTACGGAAATAAGTTCATTGGAAAACAACACTTTAGTTATTGATGAGAGTTTATTGGAATCACAGCTGGATGGTATTCCTCGTGACGTTTTGATGCAATTTATTAAAGAGTTGCCCACAGGATACCGTACGGTATTCAATTTATATGTTTTTGAAGAGTATTCCCATAAGGAAATAGCAAAAATGCTGGGCATAAATGAAAAAAGTTCCTCCTCTCAACTTTACAGAGCAAAATGTATTCTCGCAAAAAAAATAACAGAGTATGGAAAAAGAGAAAGATAAATGGCTTCTGCAGGTCAAAGATAGATTGAAAGATTACTCTGAACCGGCCGATGAGAGCTTTTGGGCAAATCTTGAAAGGGATTTGAAGCGTCCTGTAATAATCAGGAGGAGAATAATGTATGCGGCTGCATCGGTTGTTGTCTTGCTTGGGTTGGGACTGGGTGTCTTGAATACTATTCAAGATAAGGAATCCATTCATGTTGTAAGGAAAATAGATACTAAAAAATTATCTATGACAGTAATAGATGACAACTCAAAACAGAATATTTTTAAGGTGAAATCAATTAATTCTGAAAAAAGAATTGTTTCAGCAGTAGATAAGAAAGTGGATGTTAAAAACGAGGTTGAAGTTAATAATAAGAGGGGGCTGGAGCCAATATGTGAAGGTGCTGATTATAAGACAGAAGTAATAAAAAACGTAGAAGAGAAGAATACTGTAAAAGAAACAAAAACGTTAGAGGAGAAGATAGTCTTTGAAAATGATGTCTTTATGTCTGAGGAAGATCAGAAATATGAACGTAAAGGGGACGATCTTTCTTTTGCTCTTTTCGGAACCTTTTCAAGAGACAACACTTTTTCTGAACAGGAAGGTAAAAGTCCGATTCTGAGTGCAACAAATGATATGAGATTTATCAATTTAACGGGACAATCTACCTTTGCCGTCACTTTTGTTAATTATAAATATAAATATCATATTCCTTTTTCTTTCGGAGTTTCTGTCAAAAAAGGGTTGACCGATAATTTTTCTCTTGAATCGGGGGTTTTTGTCACTCGTTTGGTTACCTCTTTTCTTATGGATGACGAAAATAACAGTGTGATTGATACACATACGTTGTGGTATATAGGGATCCCACTTAAAGTAAACATGTTAATCAGTTCCAAAAAAGATTATAATTTTTATTTTTCTGCTGGAGGTGCTATTGAAAAATGTGTTTTTTCAAAATACGGAGAATATTTATCCGGACTTAATGGTTTGAATGCAAGAAATATCCCTTTACAATGGTCGTTAAATGCCACATTGGGAGGACAATATAATATTTCCAAGACGATATCTGCCTTCTTTGAACCCGGCATAGTATATTATTTTGATGATGGTTCTACGCTTGCTACCATAAGGAAGGAGAAACCTTTAAATATTAATCTTAACGCCGGTCTTAGATTTACCATAGAGTAGTTCAAGAGCTGATAATATATATTATTGGATTATCAAATTATGAGATGTACCTTTGCGGAAATAATATATTTCAGTAAAAAGCATTAAAATAATGTCATGGTAATAAAGGTTTGTGTAGGCAGTTCATGTCATCTGAAAGGTTCTTACGATGTTATTGAACAGTTGAAGATTACACTGCATAAGTATGATGTGGAAGATATTGTAGAATTACAGGCAGGTTTCTGTTTGGGCTTTTGCTCTGAAGGAGTAACT
>Ga0172377_10001480_pt1 | contig 23756 bp, 15 predicted proteins | sample Pumphouse3metaG_FD_119749 | JGI IMG/M metagenome (GOLD analysis project Ga0172377, IMG submission 119749) | Leachate microbial communities from a municipal landfill in Southern Ontario, Canada - Pumphouse #3 metaG | ecosystem: Engineered > Solid waste > Landfill > Unclassified | place: Canada... | reverse complement strand
CCCTATTTTCCAAACAACTCCGGAATTGTTTGACGATAATAAAAATATTTTGTGGGATAGTAAATTTTATCGCGGCCATTCATATTAAACCGGGAAAAACCATTCAATGCAGAACTGCTGATATGCTCTAATTTCTTGTCACATGGTATATAAACAGCCTGCGTATTCGGACGCATTTCATTAATATAGCTCATCTGATTCATTTCATAATCCAAGTCATAGCCATTACGCAAACCACGCACTAAAATAACATCCGAAAGCACCGACTCTTTCTCAATTAAATCAACAACAAGAGAATCAAAATAAACAACTTCATGAAAAGGCAACACCGACTCTAGTTCCTGATCCTTTTTCGTGTCCTTTTGCGGATTAATACCTACAGCCACAATCACTTTGTCAAACATCTGCTCCGCTTTCTCTAAGATCGAAAGATGACCAATATGAAATGGATTAAACGTGCCCGCATAAATACCAATCCGCGGACGACGACGCTCTAAATACTCTACTAAAAAATGCATCGTGCTACTGCACTCCGGAAATCGACGCGCAAAACGATTGAAAAAAGCACGCCGGCCCTTCCGATAATCTTGCATGTTCAAACACTGAAACTCCCGAAAAACCTGATACTCATACGCCAATAAATCAATCTCATTGCCATGAATAATCACCTGACAGTCATAATCATGAAAACGACTTGCCAATTCACTGTCCGCCACCTGAGTCTTGGTCGCCATAATCGCACGACAAATCTCCTCGCGGACACCATTACTCAACGAAAGACCATACTGCGAACAAACAAATAAAAAGGCCTCCACCGACAACTCTTCACTATTTCCGCCCTCCGGATACCACACTACATCATGAAACAAGGCGGTCAATAACAACTTCGCTCTTAATTCCTTGTCGCTGACAGTCTCTAATATCGCCGCACAAATGGTCTGTAAATGCACCAGCGTATGAAAATAACGGTGCGGCTGACGATAAGCTGCAAAAACACGCGACAACCATACCTGGCTATAATCCAGCTCGTAGTAATTATTCTGAATCAGCATCTCGAGTATTTTTTGCTCGCGCTCTTCGGGCTTTACCGCTCTAGCCTGACTGTCATCCGTAAAACACGGCATGGTTCTCGTCGAAAATTTTTTCATCTTTATTCCAGAAATCGTTTTTCTTGGTTTTTATGATATGCAAAAAAATACTTGTAAAAATAATATATGCCCTGCCTACTTTATTTCAAACCCACGAAGAAAAGTAGTTCCGCATCCCATCCTAGTCCTTTTTCCTGCTACGGGCCCTATTATCCAGCGGAACCTCGTGGAATCATTCATCCCCCGAAACCATATCCAACGCTTTTATGCGCGCGTTAATTCCTTTTTGCAGACTTTTTACCAATGGAATAAGAGACAACAGCAGAAATGGCGCTACAAAAAACAACGTCCGGATGCCGCCAAAATAAACCAGAAGACCCGCTAAAAGATGCGCACCAATACCGCCAATCGATCGAAAGGTGCCGGCCCAGCCAAACATCGCGCCCTTATCCTTATTCGCCGTCTGACGAGACAGCCACATATTCCACACTGGCTCCAGTCCCGCAGAACAAAAAATAAAACAAAATCGCAAAGGCATCAATACCACAACGGGCCATACAAAAGACGGCGAACCACCTATTACACAAGGCGGTAGCCCCCGTAAAGCCCACGGTATTACTGCAATTCCAAGCATGAAAATCGCAGCGCCCGCCGCCGAATAATACGCAACTTTCGCCGAATGCCTGTCAACCAGCCGCCCGAGCACGAAGCCCGAAAGCATCGCCCCGATACTCCCCATGCACATGACCAGGCTGGTCCACCGCGCTGCACCCGAAACAGACGATCCACCATTCAGCATCTCAACATAAAGCGGAAACTGCGAATAATCAAGCAAACGCGCCGTATTCGCAAAAGCGCATATCAGCAGTAAACCGATGGCCGGACGAAGCTTCCTCCATATTTCATGAATATTAAATTCCCGCACAAGAGGATGCGACATAATCGCCGGTCTCTTAAAATGCTCCTGCGCTCCAAACAATACCAAAAAGGCCGAAATAAACAACACCAGCCCCGCAATCTTAAAGGCCGCACGATAACCAAAATGAGTCGCTAAAAGTCCGCCTAAAAACAGCCCCATCATCTGGCCAGAAAAAACAGAGGAACTCAAAACCCCCAAGGCAAACCCCGAACGCTCTTTCGGCGCACAACTTACCACCAAGGTTAACGAAGCCGACATGGTGCCGGTAAAAACGCCCTGCAAAAGACGAAGCACAAAATAGCTCTGGATGGTATGAATAAAGCCGATGGCAGCCAAAACAAAAGCGCCACCGAACGTCGCCCGCAATACCATCGTTTTCCGCCCAAAACGATCCGCTAAAGAGCCCCATATCGGCGACATTACCGCAAAAGATAAATTCGCTGCAGCCGCCGATAATGCCGCATACATGCGTATGTCAGACTCTGAGACAACTCCCAAGCACTCACGGAAATAAAATGGCGCAAACGGAAGCGCTAAGGAAAACCCGCAAATGCTCAAAAACTGCGTAATCCACATGACGACAAGATTGCGCTTCCAATTTACAGTATTATCATTCATTTGCTGTTTTCATCATAAAAATATAAAAAAATCGGAGTTCATCCGATACGACGCTCCATTCGACCGAGTCCAAATAATTTATTTTCCTTGCTTAGAGCAAAAAAAGGAACGTTTAATATAATTCCCCAAACACAGTTTATGCGAATCGAGGATTGTTTTTCGAAAATCATTCTAGCATTAAAGCCCTTGCGGGCCATTGTCCCCGTCGCGACGCAAATTTCATTTGTGATATAGAAGCCGGACAATCTTCACATACGCATTCGCGATTCATCCGCACATAATGAAAAACCCCGCCTGCATCCAAAAATGCAGGCGGGGTAAATTCAGAATGTGAATTTCAAATTACAGCACTAAATTAGTAACTGAAATTTACACAATTTTTGTAGCCTTCGCCAGCCGCATGACCATCGCCTAAGACTACGTTAAAACGCTCACCATGACGTGCCGCTACCTTATAATCTCCAGTTGTGGTTTGGCAGTCTGCTAGAACTAAGTCCGTTTTGCCAACTTCAGTTGCAGAATCCGAAAAAGCAGCTTTAATTAACGTTGCTTCGATAGCATCAGTACCAGATGTTCCTGTAGGTGTGTTCCAAACATCACCATAAAGGATACATTCAGTGGGGCTGTCAATAACCGTTAAAACGATGGGGTAATGCGGGTTACAACCATAGCTCAAGCTAGTGTCGTCGCCATCCCAATCCTGAATAACGCCAGTAGATTCTGCCGGGCAGGTAAAGGACTTGGCATTGTTTACCATGTCATTCAATGCAGCAGCCCATAATCTTTGGTTTTTCGTGACATTTGTAGCAAGACCATTACTGGAAGCAGACGCAGCATCAGCTGCAGTATAGCTAGCGGAAGGAAGAGTATCCTCGCTATCTTCACTGTACATAAATGCGCCCAGACCAATCTGTTTCAGATTGTTAACACAAGTAATGTTACGGGCTTTTTCACGTGCCTTTGACAATGCAGGCAACAGCATGGCGGCCAAAATGGCGATAATCGCGATTACGACCAGCAATTCGATCAATGTAAATGACTTTTTCATTTTTCTTTTTTCCTCTTGTTTTTGTACATAAAATTAGGATTTTTTAAAAACCATGAAAGACTTAGTCTCTCTCCATTATTAATATTATACGAACAAATAATTCATAAAACAAGTCTTTTTATTATTTTTTTTGAAAAAAAAGAAAAAAAAGAACTTTTCTGCCTATTTTACACCCCATATACAAAAAACATTTCCAACCGTCGGCACGCACCTCAACGGATTATCCCAACAAAAAACACGCCGTTGTGCGTCTTCACGTGTTCCTTTTCAAACACAGCACTACTTTCGTTCTTGTTAAAACGGAACAGCACCATTTTTCAGCCGTCAGTAGCTATAATTGCAAATATTTTTATAGGCGGTGCTTTCCGCGTGCCCATCTCCTAGCACAACATTAAATCGCACCCCATGCCGAGCTGCAATTTTAGCATTTCCTTCATCCGTAGTAGAAACATAATCTGCGTAATCCGCTAGATTAATAGCCTCGCCGCCAACCTCCCCGTCAATAGCGAAGCTCGGCGTAGCGGCATAAAGGATTGTGGCTTTCGACGATACCCCGCCGGGATTCAGCGCTGAGCCATTCCATACATCAACATACAGCATGCATTTTGTTGGATTTGTTATTGTTGTTAAAAGAATGGGATAAATCGGATTTGCAGCGTAGCAGAGAGGATGATCCGCTCCGTCCCAATTCGGAACCGTACCCAAAGACTCCGCGGGACAAGAGAAAGACTTTGCATTCCCAACCATGTCATTCAGTGCCGCGGCCCAGAGCCGATTATTGGTTCCGGATATGGAAGCTGAAGCCGCATTATTGCTGCCATCCTCCAACGAAGTGGACGGCAGGCGATCCTTATTGGCGCCGGCATACATATAAGCGCCAAGGCCAATTTGCTTCAGATTATTAACGCAGGCAATGCTTCGCGCCTTTTCACGGGCTTTGGACAACGCCGGGAGCAGCATCGCCGCCAAAATCGCAATAATGGCAATTACAACTAGGAGCTCGATTAATGTAAAAAAACTTTTTTCTTTCACGCTTTTTCCTTCCATTCATGAATGAAAGAGATGCACAACGAGCATCTCTGTATCCTTTATCTTCAGCAAAAATCGCCTTTATCTGAATTCAAAAAAACGGAGTCCTCCAGCACAAACATTCATCAAAGTACAACAACAACACTTTTTTTTAATGTTTCTGTTCTTCAAAAGGAGTCCCCCTCCACTCCATTCTATTTTCAAAAATTATTGCAGCAAAACCGAGCGATTTTTAACACCATGGATTCGACCCAATCATCCCGCCAAAGCGCCAATTTCACCGGTACCACCTTTCACAGGATGAGGAAAATCATATTCTGCCCCTCTTCCAAACTTGGCAGCCCCATCCGACCGCGAATACAGGAGCTGTAGTCCGGCAACACCTCATTAATCTCTCGAGCAGCTTTGGCATCTGTTAAAGAATTGCAAGGACACCGATTCTTTTTTTCCATTTACATTGTACATTTCATTTTAGTTTTTATTGCCTCAGCGGCAAAAAAAACCGCATCTCGTAAAAGAAACGAAATGCGGTAGATATATATAAGTCAAGAAAAATACTAGTGTCTAAAATCAGGCATGCCTCGTAGTTCATTTGCACGCACTGGCTGACCATCCGGCTTAACCAAACGGACATTTACAAAAATCATCAAGTTCACTTTTTGGCCATACTCACCAGTACTCTGAAAAAGTTTTCCAAGCAGAGGAATATCACCAAGGAAAGGAACCTTATCTTTATATTTATTCAAACGTTCCTGAATCATACCACCAAGAACAAGCGTTTCGTTATCGTAAACAACAACTTTCGTATTCACTTCACGTTTTGAAAGAATAGGCATGCTCATCGGCATATCAAGTGTTTGCCCATCTAAGAGCATCGTATAAGAAAACTGCGTATCGTATCCTAGAAAGTCAACCACCTGTGGAAGAAGATCCAGCTCAATGGAATACTCATCCGAAGAAACACGGGGAGTCACATCAAGAATAACACCAATTTCGGTCGCTTCACCAAATTCAGGAGTTGCCGGCGTCATGGACGTCACGTTACCAGAATCGCCAGTATCGGTTTCGATTTCAGGCTCATTCCAGGATTCTGGGAAATAACGAACCGTGACCATTTTCAGCTGTGCGGTTGCACCACTGATTGTTGTTACTTTCGGGCAGGACAAAACATTTGCAGAATCTTCCTGATTAATAGCGTGAATAACGGTGTTGAAAGCAAAATTACCAATCACAGAATAAACATTGAAAAGAGTATCCGTAGTATTATCCAAACCGAGAGCCGTTGCATTAAAACGCAACGCATTTGAGGTAAAATCAGCAATTTTACCAATACCCGCTTGAAAGCTACCACTATTATAACTAGAATTACTACCGGTCAGACTCGGGCTTGAACTACCGTCACTAGCAACCGGACTCGAACCGCCACTTAACAAAGTCCAGTCAAAGCCAAGAGTCTCCAAGTTATTCTGATCGATTTCCACAAATTTCGCCTCAATTGTAACCTGCCGAGGCGTATCATTGATCTCTTCAAGAATTTTACGAATACGCGCTTGATTTTCAGGAGTATGATGAACAATTAATTTACCAGAGCGCGCAAAGAAAGAGATTTTAGACCCCGCAAGAATTGGCACGCCCATATTAGCGAATTGCTGCTGAACATCAACATATGCCGATGTCCCCCCCGCACTATCATCATCATCATCATCATCATCATCATCGTCATCATCGTCATCATCATCGTCATCATCATCGCCCGTATCCAGTGTCAGTTTAGACATTTTTGAACGCGTACGAGGAGAATCGAAAACACCAGCTGCCACGCTGTAATAACGCGTTTCCATTTGATCCATCGCAATGGATTTATGCGCCACGATCACCGCGGCATCCGTCACTTTAAGTTTTAGGTCATTTCCGATACAGATAAAATCAAGCACCTCACGCGGAGTCACATTCACAAGATTAAGGCTTACGGGGCGTTTTCCAACATCTTCGCCGGTTTCCGTAGAATCGGATTCTGTCGAGCTTGTACCGCCCATTGATTGACCGACCAGCTCGCCAAGACCGAGATCACCACCAAGATCGCCACCCATGCCTGCGCCCATGCCTGCGGCACCACCGAGGCTTCCCAAATCACCACCCAGGCCTCCCAAGCCATTGGGATTCTGATTCACTTGTTCGATTACTTTTTGTTGAACTTTACTCCCTTTTATAGGTGTTAACAAAGGAACAATATTAACGCCCTCGCCTTCGGGGTCACTTTCTTTGATTTTACGCGGCAATATTGTTGAGAGCACTTCTGAGAGAGGATCATTATCAAAGACAATCTTAGGGATAATAATACTATCCAATTTTTTATTGATTCCCATTGCATCATCTGTTTTCCGAATCGTCTGGGTACCAACGGCATCAACGGAACTACTCATTAACGGGGTTACCGGTTCCGACCATTTCCAGCGAACTTCAGCTAACCGCTCATTCAAGACGCCGATAAATTTTTCATCTGCGGCTTTTTTCATCAAATCATTAATATGTGCAAGATAGCGAATTGCTGTCAAATCGAAGGGGTTATCCACAAGGACTTGTTCAAATGCATCGCGAGCCTGAGCATAGCGCTGATGCTGCATAAAAACTTTTCCTTCTTGAATTTGTTGACGAATTGAAGTATCCTGCTCGGAAAGCCCCGGCATTATATTTGTTACACTTGTATTCCGTTCAAACTCCATTTTTTTCTTCAAGTCATTCAAATATTTTCCGAGAATCTCAATTTTTTTCAGCGTATCTTTATCGCGAGGAACATCCCCATACTTCACGTTTCTAGCCAATCCCAACTGCACCTGGGCATTCTCAATTTTTTCTTCGGCGATACTACTATCTTTTTCGGCCTGCTGACGATATACTTCGGCCAAACCAATACAAACCTTAACCCGAAGAAGTTCGCATTCATTCAAAATACTATTTTTTTGCGGTAGGCTTTCCGCAGATTCCAGATCAATAATCTTAACTGCGTCATCAATGCTTTTTATACAGCTGTTATAAGCGTTAATCGCATTAACATAGTCTCCGTCATCATAACTTTTCGCTGCAGCATCAGCGTGGATCAAGGCCACATCCGCAAGCTTTTTAGCCTCCTGAAAATTCAAAGAAGAAATTTTCAGAATCTCACTGCGTTTTACTTCCTCTTTATAGCCCTTTACCTTAATACGAATATCGATCAATTTTTTTGCATAAGCATCAATATCCTCTTTGCAGGTCTTATAAATATTTTTATTCTTTTGGGGAAAATTATTATATCGTCTCAAGAAAAAATCAGCACGCGTCAACAAGGCCTCAATATTATTGCATTTTTTATCCAAGTCCGTAATCTTATGATTTTTCTCCAGTAACGCAGCTTCTTGAAATTCATTTTTTACATCAGCCAAAGAATCACGCACATTCGACAGGCATATATCCGGATTATCCTTATTCTGAGAACTTACATAAGCTTCTTCCACAGTCTGCAAATTTAATTCTTTCTCACGAATCTCAAATTCAGACAATTTTTTACTGTCTATTTTTGGAGTTTCGGAAGTGCGCGCCTGCGTTTCCTTATTTTCCGACTTTTGGGAAGGGGCCTCTTTTGCAGCCGGCTCCCCGGAATCGAATGAAAAATTGATCTCTTCATCCGCATAACACACAAAAAGAAGAGAGAATAGAGCAACACCGATCAGTACACAAAGTTTTTTTTCAAAACCTTTCATCTGCCGATATTTTTTTTCAATTGTCATGTCATTTCTTTCCTGATATCTCATCATAAGCGCGAACTTTCTGACGATTTCTATTAATAATATTATTTTTTTACAAAGATATTACATTATAATTAAAATACAACCTAAAAAGACTTCTTTTTGCAACACTTCTTACTATAAGCCCAAAATCTATTCACGGAAGCTTCTTCTGGAAGTTCCGCGGCGATCTTCTCCAGGCGGACGACGACCATTTTCTTCTATTCCATTGTCACTTCTATTGCTTTGACTTAATTCAAAATCTTTTTTGATATTTAATTTTGGAATTGTATACTCTACAACAATCTTTTCCTTCGACGCATCTAACTTGCCAATTTTTACGATTTCCGGCGTCTCAATATTCAATTTATAATACTGCGTAACCAAATTCCCATTAATCTTCTTATTCAATTCCAGAACCTCGCCATTGCGCTTTAACTGGGCAAAACGACGCAGGAGAATGCGAATATCATTCCGGTTTCGCGAAGCAAGAAAAACAAAATAAGCCGAAAATTTTGTTTCCAGAACAGGCTTCCTCAATGGCATCTGGTATAATTCTTTGTCACTGGACTGAATCGTCAAAATATTTTGGCCTTCATTAATATCCAAAAGCTTAAATCCATCAACCGAATCTTCGAGCTGCTTCGTAAGAGTTTGATTTCCCGCTGTAAGCATGATCTTCCAGTCCTTCTTGTTATCACTCTCAACGGTCCTGAGATTTGAAAAAACAAAAGGAATTCTGCGCTTAAAAATTCGAATTTTACGAAGAAGCAAAGCAAGATCCGGAAAACTCTCAGCGTCATTCATCAAGGTTCCCGCTACATATTCTTCGTTATTTAGGAAACCATCTTCATCTTTATCCATAAAACCATCATCCGGATTCAGAAAATTCAGAAAGTCACGGTATTTTTGCTCAATAAGATCGGGAATACCATCATTATCCGTGTCGTCATCCATCGTCGTCTCTTTTGCAATAGGATCAAATTCTGTTTTACAAAAAGGGCAAATATCATCTTTTATGTTAACAAGGTGATTACATTTCTCACTTTTGCACAACACATAGGGCGCTGGTGTAAACAACCCCGACCGCGAGCTGAATCCGTGGCTGATTACATCAATCAAATTGCGCTTGTCTTTGATGCTCCCCACGCCATTAAAGCCACTCAAATCCAGTGTCGGCAAAACCTCACCACCGGAAATCTTAGTCTGGCTCTCTGCCTTTTTCTCTTTTATTGTTTGCGTATACATCTCAATTTTGGTATTCACAAAAAATAAACTGATCATCATGCACAGAAACGCTAAGATCAAAATAATTTTTTCAAAATGTTTTAACAACAACTCCAGCATACGTCTCCTCGTAAGACACAACTTCAAACTTTTACAATAAAGATCTTTATGAAATATCCCAAAAAAACATTTTCAGGATGCAATTTTATTCTTTGGCCTGTTCTTCTACGATTTTGAATTCAAGCAAATCAAAACGGACCTTTAATTGGATATGCCCCTTCTCGAACGCTAAATAATCCTGCCGCTTCGGACTCAATTTAATCCAATGCTCTCTTCCGGTTTCAATGTTTTTCTTCCCGTCATTCGTCTCTTGCGAAAAGAGATTCTGATCCATAGTGCCAAGATTACGATTATTATCCGTTCCCCGCATACCGCTATTATTCTGCGTTGGAAACCCCATCATCCCCGGCATATCATTCGTTCTATTCCCTGAATTTAATTGTGGATTTTTTTCACTATCCTTCGCATTAAGAGCAATTCGATCATTTACAATCTGAGTAAATTGAAGGCTTGAAACAATTGTAAAGTCCCGCAAATAGAAAAGCATCGTTGTATCACTGCTCATCCGATTCAAAAACTTCTGTAGCGTAGCGCCATCACCGGTAATCGCGATATTAATCGGCGTTACGGTATAACGATCCTGGCTATACGTCGCAAAAACCAACGGCCACGAAATACTGGAGACTTCTTTAACCCCGGATTCCGCAAGAATTGTGATAACGCGACGATAAATATACAGCATCCGAAAGACTGGAAAAAATTCATCCTTTCCCAAATAACCATATTGAACAATTTTATTAAATTCGACCCCGAGATTATTCACCGTCATTTCATTCTTTATAACGAATTGAGTCATATCATTTAGATTCTCGCGAATCCAACGGATGGCTTCCGGGCTGGAACTTGGAATTTTCGGCACAATCTTATACTTTTTACCAAGGCCGTCACAAAGCTTCTGGTATTCATTCTTCGCATTTTCTGCATTTTTTTGAGACTGAACCACATTGACCACAACACCGCTATCCGGCTTCAAACGAATCTTACTCTTTTTTACTTTATCAAAAAAAGCAAGCTCCTTCTTTGTCTTTTCTTCAATCTTGGCCAACTCACTCTGATCCCCCATCAACTCAAGAATAAAAAACAAACTTAAAATCAAGCTGATAAACGAGATTACAATTAAAACTAAATTTTTCTTCAATATTTCCATATATATACCTATCAGCGCCTCATCATAGAAGAATTATTACCGCCGCCAAGGTTCATCGAACGGATATTGGAATTACTGCCAAATAAATTATAACTCATCGGTATTTCAAATTTAACCTGTATGGTAAAACTTCCCAAATTATTAAGATTATCCGACGCCTTAAAAGATTTCAAAACAGTCATCTTGGCATCCGAACTGAACAGTCTTGATTTTCGTAAATTTGCAACATATATTTCCTCCGGAGTGGTATTCTTTGCCAAAGGACGAGCTTTCTTTTCTTCCCCGCCTAAAAAATCCGCAGCAGGCGCTTCCTCTTTAACCTTCTCCGGAATCTCAAATGGAAAATTCAATTCCGGCGGCACTGTATAAGTACAATCGCCAGGATAAGCCATGACATAATTGCCCACAAGCTCGAGTCCACCAATCGTCACAGACTGAACAACAGCGACCTTCGGAGCATCTTTGCCCATACCCATGCCCATGTCCATGCCCATACCCATGCCCATGCCAGCATCACCAAAAAGCATGGACTCATCCATCATTCCGCCTCCCATACCGGGATCCTTTTCCATCGAATCCATACTCTTTACAACACTTACGGGATCAAACTCTTTCATTTTTCCAATCACTGGCTTAATCGAAGTCAGCCATAACTCATCCGGCTTCAATCGATACAATTCCGAAATAATCATCGGCCATTTTGTCCGGCTTAAAAGAAGACTATCGATATTTTTATATTCTGAGATATTATAATTCATATCCCCCTTAAACTGCTGAATCTTTTCCAGATTTCCTTCATTGGCCTTCCGCAATTCAACCAAACCACCACTAGGATCGCTATACAGCTTTTCGGCCATGTGAATACGTTTTCCAAGCCCCTGCCACATGACGCCAAGCATAATAACAATAACGAACATCGAAATAATCAGGAACGGCTTTTTCTTATTCAGACTCTGCTGACGGCATATACTTGCCGGCAGCAAGGATATTTCAACAGGGCAAGATGTATAATAACGCAACGCCAGTCCAATAACCTCACTGAACATATGCGCGACTTCTTCCAATTTAACACGATCAATATTCTCCCCAAAACTGACAATTGAAAAGGGATTAAAAAACTTAACGGGAATTGATAATTTTTCAGAAAAGAAGACATCGCAGTACGTCAAAACAGAACTGCCGCCTGTCAAGTACATCTTTGTCGGCGCATGCCCCTTCTGCTGACCACGATAAATACTAATCGAACGCGATACTTCACCATGAAGACGCGCCATTACATTACGAATAATTTTCGAGACGTTGATCGCCGTTTCAGATCCCGTTTCAGCATAGGCACCACCTAATGCAACAAAACCATGATGCCGTTTTAATTCCTCTGCTTCCGGCAGACCAATATTAAATTCCTTCGCGATTTGCTGCGTAATTGAATACCCCGCAATTGGAATGGTACGTGCAAAGAAACGCTCCCCTTCAATAAAAATAAGATTTGAACTACGACCGCCGATATTCAGGATTATCACACACTCATCAACCCCAAAGTCATTCCCTTTTGCTGCATTATAACAGGCTACCGGAGCCACATCAACTAAGATCGGATCCAGCCCAACAGACTGTACCGCTTTCGTATACTGCTCAACAATATCTTCCTTAATTACCACGGACATCACATCTACATTTTCGGGATCATTTCCCACAATCAGCTGATAGTCCCAAATAACTTCATCGATAGCGAAAGGGATATTTCGGCGCGCTTCAAATTCGGCAAGCTGTTTGATCTGTTTTTTGTCATAGCTACCGCTTGCTGGAATTTTTCCAAAACGGATTAGCGCAGACTGCCCTGAAATAGAAAGCAATGTACGCACCGTGTGAATATTTGTTTCAGCCAGCATTTGCCTAAGAAGGCCAGAAACAACGCCAATACGCGTACTTTCAGACAGTTCGTTCTCATATTCGCGGTACGCAAAATTATTGAGTTTCATAATTCCTGAATTATCAAACTCAAATTCACATAGCTTAATACTAGTTGAACCAATGTCAATCGCTAAAATTTTCTCGCTCGATGCCATATTACCCTAACATAAAATAAAAATATCTAAAAAGTAAACCAGAATACTAATCCGCCTTTTCAGAAACATAGTAATCGTAATCCAACACGGCAAAAGGAGTTTTGCTACGCGGAGAAATATCATTCAGGTATTTCTTCACCTTGCTTAACTCTTTTAACTTAAACCATCCACGTGGCATTCCACTACCATCAATAGTAATCGGATCCGCATGCAACAGCTGCCCACTTGCCCGAAAATCCACATAGACCGAAGTCTTTCCTAAATCCGGACGCGTACTTCCACAAACCTTCTCAATAAAACTGGGACGAACATAAACAACCGAATTTAATTTTTTCCCACATTTTAAATCAATAACTTTGATGGTTTGTTCCAACATGACCAAACGCCCATTTTTGCGCGGGATCAATAATTTATAGCTCATTTCCGCTTCATCAACCCATTCATCCTTATCACCACTCAATTCAAATTCCACGCGCACCGCCAGCCAGCTGTCGCCACTACCGGACGAACCATACCTAGAATCTTGAAACTGCGGTGTTCGTTCTACATCAAGTTTTATTTTAGCCTTGTCAATCTTTGGCCCACCAAACACTGCTGCGTCTGGAAGGAGAAATCCAACTAGAAAGATCACCCATAATAATTTTACAGCTGATTTTGACATTGCACATCATCCTTGGTTTTTATTTTCACGATTTTTTTTGTTAAAAAAAAGACTCTTTTTACAATAATTGGCCATCCTAGAAACTGCAAGAGAAAAAAGCATTTTTTTCGTTCTTTTTTTGAAAAAAATGCTTTTTTATACTTTCGACCCAATTTTCCGTATTTTCATCCAGTCATTCAATGGAGCTAAACTACCCCAAAATTCTTTGTGGACCGCGTCCCCAACAGCAAGAGGCAAAATTTTCCGCGCTTCAATCAATCGGCTTTGCATTTCCGAGGTCTTTGCAATCATTTCCTGACGCGATGCAACCGCTATCGCGCGTCTTTTTTCAGAATACGCCTGCGCAATCCGCTTATCCGCCACAGCGCGCTCACTTTGCAAAACAGCGGCAATATTTTCAATAATGTCCACACTTGAAATATCGACCGATAAAATTTCAAAACATGTACCAGAATCAAGCCCCGCAGCCAAAATATGGCTTGTAATTATTTCCGGTCTTTCCAGTATTTCTCGATGCGATTCCGCTTTACCAATGGTCGCAACAATGCCCTCACCCACACGAGCGATGACTGTATTCTCCCCAGCACCACCGACAATTTTTTCAAGCTTTGTACGAACGGTAATACGGGCTCGCACCCCTAATTTTATACCATCTTTTGCGACACTTGACAATTCATTGTTTTTATAGCCCGATCCATCCGAAGGACAAAGCAACACTTTCGGATTAACATGGCTCTCCACTGCATCAAGCACATTCCGACCAGCCAAATCGATGGCGGCAATTTGTTTAAAGCTCAGCTGGATACCAGCCTTATCCGCCGAGACGACTGCACCGGATACTTGCTCTAAATGCCCGCCGCTCATAACATGGGCTTCCAATTCTTCCAACGTAACAACAATACCAGCCTTTTTAAGAACCTTGTACGCATCCACAATCGCGATCACTGGATTCTTGCGCATGTGCATCATAACCAAATAAAACGGGCTGATTTTCAATCCCGCAGCGGTGCTTTCTACCCAAATTGAAAAATATTTCAAAAAAATCCAGCAAAAAATTCCCGCAACTCCAAAAGCAACGGCTGCTAAAAACAACAAAACAAAAAGAAAAATATTGATTATGGACATCTATTTCCCAAAGATAAAGAAATTTCGTAAGAAAAAATATTACGCACCTTTTCTTCTGCAATCCCGCAGTCTGCGCTTTTTTGGAACAGCATTTCAAAAACAAAGCCGAAATTTCGAATAAAAAGCTAAAAACAATAGTTACTTAAAAAACCTTTTATTCAAATTTTCGGCATAATCGGGGATTTTTTTATTCGAAGCCAAAAGACTGATAATCGATCTGACAACATTGTAATTTCATCCCTTTTCAGCAAAAGGCACTTCCATGAAAGCACCCTGATATACTTTTTCAAATAAGATTTATTTGCTAGCTTGATATTTTTCGTAATCAACCTTGCTAACAAAGCGTGTCAAATTACGACCATCCGCTGTTTTGCCTTTATAAGCATATCTGCCATTCGCATACTGTATTGCTTCAGTAACATCTACATTTACATTTTCACGAGCTTTAACATCCCAAAAACTTGCTTTCATTTTTTTGTCCTTCTTGTTAACATGGAAATAAATATGCTTTGATGGCTAAACCATCGCCAGAAACCTGAAAACAATACGAACTTCAGGCATAGATTTAATGTATAGCGTGTTATTGCTTTTTTGCAAATTTTTTCGGCCTTTTTTCTTGCTTTTTTGCCTTTTTTCGGGTTTTTCTTTGTTTTCTCCTAAAAAAAACTCCCTTACCTGTTCCTTTAAAAAAAATAAAACAAGCATAACACTTTCATGTTATTTTAATTTATGGCATATATTTTTGCATTTTTCAATAATTTCTTCCTGCCCGGGAACATATTTGTCTTTCATTACAATTTTGCCATTACAAATCACCGTATCAATAACACTCGAATCCGCAGCATAGACCAAGTTTGCGATGAGGCTATAATCCCCCACCATCTGTGGGCTGTTTAAATCAATCAATAATCCATCTGCCAACTTCCCTTCTGCAATCACGCCAGCATTCAGCCCCATGGCCTCCGCACCAGCTTGAGTTGCCATACGATAGACATCCTCATCCTTGCCCGCAATCGGGGACCCGCTTTGTAATTTAGCAGACAACGCCGCAAATTTCATTTCTTCGAGCATCGATGCATTATTATTGGACGAGCAGCCGTCTGTTCCAAGAACCACGCGACATTTCCGATTAACAGCATCCTGGAAACGAAACAACCCACTACAGAGTTTCATATTAGAAACAGGATTATGGATAAGCACCGCCCCACTGGCATGAACCATTTGCAATTCATCGTCCGTAAGATACACACCATGTGCGAGAAGCGTTTGAGGAGAGAGAAGTCCGAGTTTATGTAAATATGCAACCGGTGTCAAGCCATGTTCTTTAACGCAGTCCACAACTTCTTTTTTTGTTTCAGCGGCGTGGATATGCAAAATTGCTTTTTCAGCCACGGCTTTTTCTCGTATTTCAAGCAGTGTTTTTTTATTAACGGTATAGATCGCATGGGGCGCGTAAGTGATAATAATGCGATCGGATATCTGAGGCACGTATTCATGCAATTCGTCATTTGCGCGTCGATTGCTTTCAGACACCCCGCCACCAGGCACACAGATATACATATAGCCTACTGCAGCACGAAAATTCATTTCTTCGGCGGCTTTTATAACCGCTGTCTGATGCCAGTACATGTCGTTCATAAAAACCGTACCGGAACGAAGCATTTCCAGAATCGCAAGTTTGGTGCCCCAATAGATATCATCCGCCGTCAATTTTGCTTCCGCCGGCCAAATATAGTTATTCAGCCAGTCAAAGAGTTCTTTATCATCGGCATAGCCCCGCAGGAGCGTCATTGCTGCATGGGTATGCATATTATAGAATGCGGGCACCAGTGCCTGAGTCCCTTTGGAATCGAGTACTTCATCCGCTGTTTGATCCGCCGGCGCGTGCAAATCAGTATATTGATTCCCGTTTATCAGAACATTAGTTTGCTTACCATCCACAATGACATTCTTTAATAAAAGGCTCTTTTCCATTCTTCGGTATCCTCTTTCTGCTTTTTTTCGTTAAAAACTGAATTTTAATAATATAACCTGCATTATCTGCATTTTACATTTTAGTTTGATAAACTACAGTAAGTAAATGGACTTCTTATAATCCACGAGAAGTCTTCAAAAAAGAGGTCATTCTACGAAGCAATAAAGTTTGCTTCCGCAGAGGCTTTGTTCCTATTTTGTTTTTTTCGGTGCTGTCCAAGAATGCTTAATCGCACAAAATTACGAACTGTTTTATACGCCATTTTGGATTCTTTGTCACTCTTTTGATTGATACAAAAAGCGGAAAAACAACACCGCTTTAAAATTTCTTCCACTCAGCCGCAAAGACAACCAGAATTCAACAGTGATTGCAGCAATATCGATGGATTCTTGCCCAAAAAAAAATCTTTTTAATTCGTTCAGGACTCAAAAATTATCGTTATCATACAACAGGGAGTAAAATCTGATGTCCGAAAAATGTACGCAATACACACCATCCGTCATTGAGCCAAAATGGCAAAAATACTGGGACAAAAACAAAACATTCAAAGCCGTAGACTGCGATTACAGCCGGAAAAAACTTTACGTACTGGATATGTTTCCTTATCCATCCGGTGCAGGACTCCATGTGGGGCATCCTGAAGGCTACACGGCCTCGGATATCTGGTGCCGTTTCAAGCGTATGAACGGTTACAATGTACTCCATACCATGGGTTGGGACGCCTTTGGGCTGCCTGCCGAACAGTATGCTGTTAAAACAGGCACCCATCCAGCTGTTACCACAAGAAAAAATATTTGTGTCTTCAAACGTCAGTTAGAATCTTTTGGTTTTAGTTTTGACTGGGATCGCGAAATCAATACAACCGACCCCTCCTATTACAAATGGACCCAGTGGATTTTCGAACAACTTTACAAGAAGGGGCTTGCCTACGAATCTGAGAAGCCGGTAAACTGGTGCCCGGAACTAGGAACCGTACTCGCCAATGAAGAAGTCATTAACGGCCGTTCTGAGGTCGGCAATTATCCTGTCATTCGCAAGCCGGTTCGTCAATGGGTTTTGAAGATCACGGAGTACGCCGATCAATTATTAAAGGGCGTACAGGATCTGGATTGGCCCGAAGGCACCAAAGAAATGCAGAAAAACTGGATTGGCAAATCGACCGGCGCGGAAGTGACTTTTCACGTAAAAGATTCTGATGACGTTATTACCGTTTATACGACGCGTCCGGATACTTTATTTGGTGCGACTTATATGGTATTAGCTCCCGAGCATCCGCTCGTTCAGAAAATCACGACCAACAGTTATAAAGCTGCGGTGACCGCATATGCAGAAGCCGCCAGCAGCAAATCCGACCTTGCCCGTACGGATAACAAAGAAAAAACGGGCGAATTCACCGGAGCATATGCCACGAATCCAGTAAATGGCCAAGCCATTCCGATCTGGATTTCGGATTATGTTTTAAGTACGTACGGCACCGGCGCCATTATGGCTGTTCCGGCGCACGACACACGAGATTTTGAATTTGCCCAAAAATTTAGCATCCCGATTATCTGTATTTTGAAGCCCACGCAAGAAGCTTGCGAAGCAGCCGGCGTTAAACGCGAAGACGTATTAGCAGGGAAAACCTGCTGGACAGGCGATGGCGTGTTATTCAATTCGGCCAATGATGAAATTTCCATGGACGGGCTTACTGTTGTGGATTCCAAAAAGAAAATGGCAGACTGGTTGGTGGCAAAGGGCTATGGCAAAGAAACCACCAATTTCAAATTACGAGACTGGTTATTTTCACGTCAGCGTTACTGGGGCGAGCCCTTCCCGCTGATTCACTGTGATGACGGCAAGGTGCGTCTCGTTCCGGAAGAGGAACTTCCGGTTATTCTTCCGGAAATGGAAGAATACAAACCAACGGAAAATGGCGAGCCACCGCTGGCTCGCGCAAAGGAATGGCTTAAATATAACAACCCGAAAACGGGCATCAAGGGGTTGCGTGAAACGAACACGATGCCGCAGTGGGCGGGATCGTGCTGGTATTACCTCCGTTATATTGATCCTCATAACGATAAGATGGCGTGGGATCCGGAAAAAGAAAAATACTGGATGCCGGTTGATTTATATGTCGGTGGTGCCGAACATGCAGTGCTGCATCTTCTCTACTCGCGTTTTTGGCATAAAGTGCTATTCGATTTAGGCTATGTCTCTACTCCAGAACCATGGAAAAGACTAATCCACCAAGGAATGATTCTTGGCATTTCCTATAAAGACAAACGAGGATTTCTTATTCCAAATGACCTTGTTGAAACTCGTGGCGACAAATACTTTCATAAAGAAACCGGCGAAGAGCTGACAATGCTCCCGGCTAAAATGTCAAAATCCCTAAAAAATGTTGTCAACCCAGATGTTATCATAAAGAAATACGGCGCGGATGCTTTCCGGCTATATGAAATGTTCATGGGTCCGCTGCGCGATGTAAAGCCATGGAATACCGAGGGTGTTGATGGTGTTTACCGATTTTTACATCGTGTCTGGAAAATGATCATCGATCCGGAAACGGGTGAATTGACTCCGGAACTTAATGACAAGCCCCTGTCTGGAAAAGCAGAGCGCGTACTGCACCAAACAATTAAGAAAGTTACAGAAGATATTGATAACCTGAGCTACAATACAGTTGTCAGCCAGCTGATGATCTTTGTCAATGAATTCGGCAAAGCGCCGAGTAGAAATCGGAAGGCTATGGAAAGCTTTGTACGAATGCTCAATCCGCTCGCGCCGCACATTTCAGAAGAGCTGTGGCAGCGCTTGGGTCATAAAGACACCATTTCTTATGCGAAGTGGCCTACCTATGATGAAGGGAAACTGCATGCCTCCGAAATCGAAATCATGATTCAGATCAATGGCAAATCCCGGGCGAAAGTGGTTATTCCAACTACAACGGGCAAAGATCAAATGATCGAAATTGCCAAAACAAACACAAAAATTGCCGAGATGATCGAGGGTAAAAAGATCATTAAAGCAATTGCCGTTCCCAAACACCTGGTAAACTTTGTGGTAAAATAAGACTCTGACTTTCAAGGCAAGATGTAAAATATCGTCTTGCCTTGAAGGCCAGCACGTAAACACGCGCGACAAAATCGTTTTACGCTCTTGGGTGAAATTTGTGATGCGTCTGCTGAATTCGGCTGGTCTCGGCGTGAGTATAAATCTGGGTCGTGCCAATATCGGCATGCCCCAACATTTCCTGAATAATACGTAAATCAGCACCATTCGCCAATAAATGCGTCGCAAAAGAATGCCGCAATATATGCGGGTAGATATTTTTTTGAATTCCACTCCGCTCCGCCGCTTTCTTTACAATATTCCAAACCATCGCCCGAGTCAGTGGCAAACCATTTTTCGACACAAAGCACTCCACCGGATGCGTCTTTGACGCCAAAATTGGCCGGACTTTCTCCAAATATCGGCTCAGACTCCGGCACGCCGCTCGGCCAAATGGCACCAAACGCTCTTTCGATCCCTTTCCGATCACTCGTAGGACATCTCGATCAAAGTCAAGGCCATCCAACCGCAGTGCTGTTAATTCGGACGCCCGCACCCCCGAAGCATAAAGAAGCTCTAACATCGCGCGATTCCGAATTTCAAGATTACCGCGACCATTCCAAGCATTTAGTAATAGATCAACTTCCGAGAGTGTCAGAAAATCCGGCACCACCTTCCACAACCGCGGACTATCCATATTTGCCGTGATATCGCGCGAAATAATTTTTTCCATTTCAAGATAGCGAAAAAAGATTCGCAACGCAACCATACGACGTGCGATTGTGGTTGTTTCGAGTCCGTCGATTTTGCCGTCTTCCAGAAAATCGAGAATATCATCTCTCGTAACATCAGCAATTGTTGAATTCCCTTTTTCATTTAGAAATTCTGCAAAGCATTTTAAATCATGCTGATAACTGCTAATACTGTTTTTTGCCAATCCTCGTTCTAATAATAAATATTCTAAAAATGAGTGAATATATTCTTCCATCATTTTTTTAAGCTCCTAAAATAAATTTTGAGTTCGTAAAAAAAGACAAAGACGCACATCTGTACGTCTTTACCCACAAATTTCCAGTTTCATATTCTAAAAGCCCTCAAACCTGGGCGTCTTTACATATCTTAATGTACCCTTTTATTCAGAATGGTGTTCAATACTACAATAATCCAGATCAACTTTTATTAAAGATTATGCGATATTACCCCCGCATGAGCGATCCTGTTTTAAAACATCATAATAACGCATAACGATTACAACATCTTATCTTTTCAGCAAAATATTATACCTAGATATTGATGCCTGTCGTTTCAAAAACCTTCCAGTTATGGATAGGTGTGCTTTCAACGATCTTTCCCCCTAGACCGGGACAGTTCGTTGAAAAAAAATGAAAAATCTCTAACAGTCATCCATTGCGATACTTTCATAAGCATTTCATGACTTCTTAGGTACATTATGATTTTTTAGCAAGTTGACTTGAAATTTCATAAAATTAGGCTTTTCTCTTTCCATACAACAAAAGTCATGGCATTTCATGATAGTTTATGCTTCCAGATGTTTTTTCTTGAAATGTTCAAAAATCATACTATGTTTTTTACTGTGGTTCTTGATTTTACAATTTTTGCCCACCCTACCATTGGGGGAACCCCCTCCCCGCGCGAGAAAAAGAAATTCCGAGAAAATCCATTCAGATAGGAAAGTAAAAGACTCTATCTACATATGCGAGAAAGAACGAACCACGGCGTGCATCTAGTAGCTCGCATGAAGACCCATTTTCACATACAATAGACGCACGGCCGTGCGTCTATTTCCAAATCGGATGTTCGTGGAATATCAACAAAGACGCACCCCCTCTCAATATATTTTCACCGCCGTCCCACACCTATGCGTTGTTTTGAAAATTTTCTCGTAGCGGTGCACGCCGTGCGTCGTTTTTGATTTCAAACATCGGTTGTCTTAGCGACGTCTTTATCCTTAATTCAAACATCACGTTATTTTGAAGATTTTCTCGTAGATTGTATGCTTTTGTCAAGCTAAAGCAGCTGTTTTTTTGGTAAAAAATTACCTTTTTTTGTTTGCCACCTTCGGTTGACGTTTTATTTTTTTTGCTCACTAAGAGGAATTAGCTTTTTACTTGAAGGCTGATACTCCATATAATCTCTATCATTATGAAGCACAGACCAACAGATAGTCAGTAATTTTCGCATTACCGCACAGCGTTTTTGCATGGGGGTGAGTTTTATGAGACGTTTGGATAATTCATCCAGCAGTGGAATTCGTGGTTGTGCGGTTAAACTGGCACTATAGAGCACCTCCCGAATGATCGGTGATCCTTGCTTGGACAAGTGTGTGGATTTTACAGATGTGCCGGAAAACTTGTTTTTGGGATTTAGACCTGCAAAACTCACAATCTGACGAACATTGATAAACCTACATTTAGGGCCATATTCTGCCAGAAGGGTTGCTGCTACGACTATCCCTATACCAGGAATTGAAATCAAATGGAAAAGATCCCTCTGCAAACTATGATGCTGTTTTAGATATGCCTTAATTGTATCGTCTAGGTTTTTAATCTCGCTCTTCACACTATCAAGTGGACTTTGGAAAAACAAACGTTCGCCTGGAACATCCATGCTTTTCAGTTGATTCTTGAATATCGTAGCAGCTCGAACCAATTGGGAGCGCATTAACGTCAAGTGTCTAAGGCCTGCATAGTCCTTTGGCATTTCATATCTAGCTTTTGGTTTCTGTATGGATCCTAATCTGGCTAGACACTGGGCATCCAGTTTGTGTGTTTTGGTTTTGACATTAATGAGCATCTTGAATGCAGGCATTTTCCCTGGATTGACTAAGGCAATATACACATCCTTCTTTTTTGCCTTAAGATGTTCGATTAGAAGATTTGAATAACATCCAGTAGGTTCCATCACAAATTGGTATACGACCTGGCGCTGTGGACGCATTTGTTCCTCAATGTCCTTTTTGTTTGCTTTCAGCCAATTGAAAAGCCGTTTTACGCCTTCTGATGTATTCGCGATGCTCTTAATTGGCAGAGATATCAGATTATTGCTGTCTGATATTTCCTGATTATTATGCCAGTCTATGGCACAAACAGATTCTTTTTTACCAACATCAATACCAACCCAGATTATTTGTTTGTTTAACATGATAATTCTCCATTTTCTGCTATATTATTAAATGTGTGCGTGTGAAAAGTCAACCTTGTCTAATTCGGGAATTTCTCCCAAGATGGTAAATACGACTATAATTACACTGCACGGTAACGGTCGTATCGCTTAATCTACAGATCGAGAAACGAAAAGTTCTCATGGGGTGCAGCAGGTACGACCGCGTTTTTTTATGGCCGAAACCACAAGAAAACAGGCAAAAGATACAATTCAACTAATTTAACTAATGAAATAGAAGAGAGAAGACAATTAATATAAACTTGATTAAAAATAAAGACACCACAATCTACAAAACGCATATCAAAAATGCAAGGGGCGGAGCGTGGATATCCTTATAAAATATTAAGCCATGAACCATTTACAAACCTTTATTTCCATGACAACTAGAATATGACTTTGGTGAGAATTGCAGTAGCTATTGACATATCGATGTCAATAACGCTACTATACAAGAGACGCACGGCAGTGCGTCTCTGTACCCTCCCGCCAAGACGTCGGAACGGAGACATCACTATTATACCGATAAAAACAAAATTATGAACGATAAATACCACACAAATATCGAACAAAATCACACAGAATGCTAAGATTTTTTTTGTAAGTTTTAAGGGGCTGTTCAGAAATAACCTTTATATTTGCCTAATTCTCGTGAATGCTTTTTGTGCCGCCAACCTCGTCACATACCTGAGGGTATGCTCCTCGTTGTCGGCCCCAAAATCAAATCACGATTTTTTCGGCAAATTGTCAAGTTCATTT
>Ga0172377_10001478_pt1 | contig 23768 bp, 17 predicted proteins | sample Pumphouse3metaG_FD_119749 | JGI IMG/M metagenome (GOLD analysis project Ga0172377, IMG submission 119749) | Leachate microbial communities from a municipal landfill in Southern Ontario, Canada - Pumphouse #3 metaG | ecosystem: Engineered > Solid waste > Landfill > Unclassified | place: Canada... | reverse complement strand
GTTTTGATTTTCAATAAATAAATTAAACACAATCCAATAAAGAAAACCGGCATTGACATGAAAACCAACGAGGTAACTTGCCAAAAGTTATCGTATAAGGAAAAGCGTTTCACGGCTGATTTGATTCCCACCGGAATTGCAATTAAAAAGGAAAATGTTATGGTAAAAATGTTTAGGATAATGGAGTTTTTTAGCGGTTCTTTTAAAACATTTGTCACCGGCTGCATTCCCCCACTGGAGGTTGATACTCCTAAATCTCCGCTTAACATTTTGAACATCCACCTAACATACTGTTCTGGGAGCGATTTATCCAATCCGAGTTCTTTTATTAACGCTTCTTTTTGTTTCAAGTAATCTTGAAAGCTGGATTCACTGGAAGCTGGAGGCGTGCCCAACATCATATCGACTTGATTACCGGGCATGATTTTTACCATAGAAAACAGTAGAACCGAAATTATTATTATTACCGGGATTAGGGAAATGAGCCTTCTGATAATAAACTTTAACATTTCTTCCTCCTCAAATTATTAATTTTTTTGCTTCAATAAACAATAAGAGAGGGCACCAGGCCGCTCTCTTACGTTTTTTTTTGATTAGTACCTAGTTATATCTACTATGCTTCAACAGTAGCTCTAATAATAGCTCTTGCCCAGCCCCATGTTGGTGTTGTTTGTAGATCTTTTACACGGTTGTTGACTGCATCATAGTACTCGTTGGAGTATAGTGGAACGCTTGGTAATAATTCGTTCCAACGGATTTGGAATTGCAACCAGGCATTTGCGAAGTTACCTCTACCTTCTTCGGTAGCTTCTTGGCTTCTCATAGTTTCGATACATTCATCCAAGATAGCGTCAGCAAGTTGACATGAATTCAAGTAACTCTTACCTACCCAGACACTATGCCATGAATAATATGGATCGTATGGCGAACCGAATCCGCTTGCAAGGTTGAATGCATGGTAAACACGTTCGCTTTCGTCCATTGTATAACCATAGTAGTAATGGTTCAACAAGGTGTCGAAACCACCGTAAGTAACTGTATACTTAATACCAGCATATGCGCAGTTAACAGGTAGACGGAGAGCGATTAAGTCTGTAATATCGTTTTCGGTAGTACCGAAGTGGTTGACTTGGAGCATTTCGCCTTTCGAGTTGTAACGGAAATAGTTCTTATCTGGACCTGCTTTCGTTCTGTCGAATGGTGTTACACCGTCGGCTTCAAATTTCCAATCAGTTTCATCTAAGAAATCGTTGGCTTCTTCAGTATTCAAGGAGTATTGAATCAATTGAGCTTCCAACTCTTGACGTTTTTCTTGATACATCCATTGCGATAAGCCATAAGCACCGTTTACAAGCACACCATAACCGCCGAGGATTTCTTGGACGAATTCGTTACGGTCAACTAGCATACCGATAGCTTGACGCACCTTAGCTTCTTTGGTTGGACCGAAGTCGCAAGCGAAAGCAATCATACCATAACCGTTACGGCTGTATGTAACAGGGTAAGCAGTATCGGATGTTTTCAATGCTTCAATCTTTTCGCTTTCGATTACACCGGCAACAATATCAACTTCGCCGGCAATTACTTGGTAAACGTCTGTATCTTGGTTAATCCATCTTTGTTCGATGACATCAACCATTGGTGCATAACCTTCACCGTCAGTCTTGAAGTAAGGGTTCTTTTCCAAACGGACAACTTGGTTCTTGAAGTAGATGAAATTATATGGTCCGCAAGATACCGTTGGGTTGAAGCAATAAACGTCTTTAACCCATTGTGCGCGTTCGGCAGTAAAGCCTGTCAAATATGTGCCTTGGGTTTCTGGATCGGTTACCACATCGGCTTCCGGTGCATATACATGCATTGGCGCAGGAGTTAAGGCTACCATGGTTGTTTCATAGAAGTATGGTAGGTTTTCACCGTCAATGATTAGGTGGAATTCATATTCACCAACTAATTTTGCACCAACAAAGACAGGAGTCGATGCACCTTCTGGTTTAGGTGTATCAGGATTGCGGTAATCAGCATAACCCAACAATTGGTCACCAGTAGTAGACGAAGCTTTAACATCCGCCCATTGTTTGCTGGCAGTGAATAGTAAGCTAAATATATAATCTTTAGCTGTAATTTGTGTGCCGTCATTCCACTTGAGATCTTGTTGTAGTTTGAATTTGAATAATTTGTCATTAACATCTTTCATTACCGGATTGCCGTGTTCGTCAAGTACAGGCTCGTAGTAAGGTTCACCTTCTTCATCAAATTTGAGAACCGTTTCAGGAACTTGACGGGCAGGAAGCATTTCGGTTTCTGGTTCTTCAACTAAAACAGCTTCAGTATCCCAAAGGAAGTTTTCGCCAGGTGTTGTCCATAGCGTCGAGTAACCGTGAATGAGGTTACGGATGGATAAGTCGTAAGAACTGTTACCGAAACCGGCGATGAATAGACCGTTCATTTGCGGCGTACCGACAACAACTTTAACCTTACCGGTATCGTCGAATGTTGGAACGTCTTCTTTAACGAAGACGCCAAGCGAACCGCTTAGACCTGTCGCAAGCGTAACGTTTACAGTTACGATACCTGCTTTAGTCCCGTGAAGAGTGGCTTTCTTGCTTTCGGAATCGTATTTAAATTCAACTGCCGTAGGGTCAGCTGAATTGTAAGAAACCTTGTCGGCTACATCCACTACGTCCGCCAATTTAACGCCAACTTCCATGGTTTCGCCAACATCGAGAACCAAGTAATTGTCATGGTACTCAGCATCGGCCGGTGGAACAATCTTTAGTTGCCCTTGCAACAAGTCGTTGACTGCATTCTTAACCTCATCGAGCTCTTCTTTCAAGGCTTCGATTTCCGCTGTTTTTTCCAACAACTCTTGAACTTTGGCATCGAATTCATCTTTTGCCACCGAGCTTTCTTGTAATGCTGCTAGCTCAGCGGCTTTCTCTGCTAGTTCTTCAACGATCCGATCGTATTCTTCTTTCGATACGGTATCTTCACCGCCGCCACAGCTTGCAAGACCAAAACTAATTGCAAATGCAAACGTAGCAATCAAAAATAGTTTTAAAAATCTCTTCATATTTCCTCCTATTTATTTTTTTTAACACCTATCTCGTGTTGCTAACATTATACTATGGAGTTTTCGTGTTGTCAACTAATTTTTTAAAAAAATACAATGTAAACGCTTGACATAGTCACTTTTCGACATAATCTTTGTATATTCGTTCAATACAAGCGCTTACATTATACTTTTCCCGAAAAGGGGGTTTTTTTGTAGAAAAAGGGGTTTTTTGAATAATTAGTATTATTGTTGACATTTTTCCTAACTTTTTATATAATGTAGTAAATCCCAAAGCAGATGAACAGGAATAGTACGTTAGAATTTGTTTATATAGTGAGTGGCAGACAGTGGAAACGCCATTAAACACCCTAATCGAATGGACCTGGGATGCGAAAAGAGGAAATGCTTTTCCGTAAGCTGCGCGTTAAGCAGATAGAGGGTAAAAATCCCCTTTGAAGGGGTTTTTCCAAAATAAGGTGGTACCACGAATGAATCGTCCTTTGTATAAAGGACTTTTTTTATTACCAAAATAATATGATTAGTAGGATGTGAAAAAAATGAAAACTATCGTTTCCGGCGTTCAATCTTCCGGCAATTTAACTCTGGGGAATTACATTGGCGCCATTAAGAACTTTGTTAAAATGCAAAACGACCTTGACCCCCAGGATACCAGGTATTTGTTTTTTATTGCGGATTTGCACGCTATTACGGTTTACCAAGAACCTGCGGAATTGAAAGAGAATATCCGCAAAGTAGCTGCCATGTACCTTGCCGCCGGACTTGACCCCGAAAAGGTGGTTCTTTTTATCCAATCGGAAGTCCACGAACACGCAGAACTTGGCTATTTGCTTCAAACCATCTCTTACATCGGGGAATTGGAACGCATGACCCAATACAAAGACAAAATGGCCAAACAAGAAAAAGGCGTATCCAGCGCCCTCTTAACTTATCCAGTTTTAATGGCGGCTGATATTTTGCTTTATAATGCGGATATCGTTCCGGTGGGAGAAGACCAAAAGCAACATTTGGAACTTACCAGGAATCTTGCAGAAAGATTCAACAACCGTTACGGCGAAACTTTTATCATCCCTGAACCACAAATCGCTTCAACCGGTGCAAAAATCATGTCCCTGCAAGAACCGACCAAAAAAATGTCCAAATCCGACCCGATTACCAAATCTTCAATTTTCTTGCTTGATCCACCAAATGTAATCAAAAAGAAAATCTCAAGTTCGGTAACTGACAGCGATGCCCAAATCGCTTTCGATCCGGAAAAGAAACCGGGAGTATCGAATCTCTTGACAATTCTTTCGTGTTTAACCGGAAAACCGATTCCCGAACTCGTTTTGGAAATGGAAGGCTTGGGTTACGGAGAATTAAAGAAAAGAGTAACCGAAGCGGTTATCCAAGAATTGGAACCGCTCCAACGACGCTTTGCTCAAATCTTCAACAGTCCGGAACTGGATGAAATCCTAACTCGAGGAAAAGAAAACGCAAGCAAAATTGCTTGCGAAACACTCGCAAAAGTCAAAAATGCTTTGGGACTTATGCGTTAAACTTTTTTAAAAAAATAAAAATTTTTCTCCTAATCATTTTTTAAGGGGTCAATCCGCAAATTAACCCCTTTTTTTATTTTATTAAATTTTTTTAATAAACTATTTTACCCGGATTTAAAATATGAAGCGGATCAAAGAAATCCTTGATGCCTTGCATCAACTTAATTTGCGTTTCGCCTAAAGTTTTTTCCATATATTGCTTTTTGGCAAAACCGATACCGTGTTCGCCCGATACAAGTCCGCCCACAAGGCTGGCTTGTTGATATAAGTCATTAAAGGCCAAATCAAGCCGGCGAGCAAATTCTTCTTCGCTCAAATCGTCACGACATAAATAAATGTGCAGATTTCCGTCCCCTGCATGCCCAAAGCTGGCAATGCGAAGTCCGTGCTTCTCTTGAAGCGTATAAGTAAATTTCAAAAATTCCGCAATCTCGCTCCTTGGAACAACCACGTCGCATTCATCCATTTGCGTAGTGGAACCTTTAATGGCTTCCAAGAAAGCACCTCTTGCTTTCCAAACTGATTCTTTGCGTTCGTCGGTATCGACAATGAAGACATCTTGAGCACCAAGTTCGTCCAAAAGCAAATCGGCAGCTTCCTTATAAGCATGAGTGACAATTTCTTTTGTCATGCCGTCAAAAGTTAAAAGCAAATAGTAATTGCTTTTCGTATCCGGGAATTTCTTGCCCAAATACTCTTCCGCAAACAACACCGTTACCCGTTCAAAAAATTCGATGGCAATTGGGTTGGATTTGGATTGAATGATTTTTGGGACGGCATTTAATGCTTCGTCCAGCGTATTAAACGGGGCAAGAATACTGATTGCTTCCACAGGCTTGGAGGTAAGCTTCAACACCGCTTTGGTAATAATTCCAAGCGTTCCTTCCGATCCGATTATCAAATCAAGCAGCGAATAACCGGTAGCGTTTTTTACGACTTTCCGACCCAATTCAACGATTTCGCCATTCGGCAAAACAACTTCTAAAGCCTGAACCCAGTCACGCGTTACCCCGTAACGGACTGCTCTCATCCCCCCGGCATTCGTCGCAATATTGCCGCCGATGGTGGCGGTTTTTTCGCCGGGGTCAGGAGCATAGAAATACCCTTTTGGTTCCACATATTCATAGATATCCATTAAGAGTACCCCCGGTTCCACGGTTAGGCACATGTTTTCTTCGTCTAGTTCCAAGATTCGGTTCATTTTGGTGGTATCCAAAACGATTCCGCCGTATAGAGGGACACATGCGCCCACGAGCCCTGTGCCGCTTCCCCGAACGGTAACGGGGATTTTTTGGGAATAAGCAAATTGCATTACTTTTTGGATTTCGCTTGCACCAGTTACTTGAAGTACAATGTCGGGCATCTTTTGAACGGTTCCCAGTTCATCTTTCCCGTAGTCTTGGCTCATTGATTCACCAAGAAAAGCACGGTCCCTGCCTACAATATCAACGAGAAAGGCCAAATCTTTTTTTGTCAATTGATTGTACTTTGCCATTTATCCCATCTTCCTTTCCGTTTTCAGCTTTTTGATGAGTTCGGGAACAATTTCAAACACATCACCGACAATGCCGTAATGCGATACCCCAAAAATCGAGGCATTCGGATCTTTATTTATCGATATAATCGTTTCACTAGAATTCATACCCGCGGTATATTGAACAGCACCGCTGATTCCCAAATTAATTATGAGTTTAGGGCTGACGGTTCTGCCAGATAAACCGATTTGATATTTGGCATCTTTTATTCCTTCTTCCACAAGCGGTCTCGTAACTGCTACTATCCCGCCCAAAAGTTGAGCAAGTTCTTCAGCCATCGCCAAGTCTTCTGGTGTCTTAAAGATTCTGCCACAAGCCACAATGACATCCGCTTCACTGATGTCGGCACTCTTTGGTTTTTGGAAAATATCAAGCAGTTGAATACGACTGGTTAAGTCGATATTATCCACATCCATATAAATGGTTTTGCCGTGGGGTTCAACCGAATCTTTTTTCCTAAACATTTTGTAACGAACCGTTGCCATTTGCGGACGATGGCTCGGTGTGATGATTTGCGCCATAACATTGCCTCCGAAAGCGGGACGAATTTGTACTAAATCGCCGTTTTCCTTCATGTCAAGCACGGTGCAGTCGGCGGTTAATCCGGTTTTGAATCTTGCGGCTACGCGGGGAGCAAAACTTCTTCCTAAAGCCGTTCCGCCGTAAAGGACGGTGTTGGGTTTTATTTTGTTGATAAAGTCTTCCATGGCAGCGGTATAAGGTTCAATCAAAAATCGGGTAAATAAATCGTGAGCATATATATATAACTTATCCACGCCATAGGATAGTATTTGCTTTTCAAAGTCTTTAGCTTGTTCATTGGAAGCAATTAACACAGCAAGTACTTCTTGGTTTGTCTTTTGAGCAAGTTCTTGAGCTTTGCCGATTAGCTCAAAAGCCACCGGATGAACTTTTGTCTCGTCGTGTTCGATAAACACCGTTACTCCTTTCCATTCATCCTTGTTGATTTTTGGGCTTTCAGCCAAATCGTCTTCCACAAATTTGACTACGTCTTCCGGACCTTTGCGCACGCAAAGTTTGCATACCCTACAGCCGGCGGTAAAACCTAAAATTTTTCCGTCATATTCAAAACCACCGAACGGACAAAGTTTAATCAATTTATCGGCTACTTCTTGGGAAACCTTTTTTTGGTCTATAACTAATTTTCCCATCGCCTACACCAACTTTCTTTCCGTCAAAGCGTTCATGATTCCTTCAACAATTTGTTCTTTCGTTCCGGTTATTTTGGTATGAGAGGTATTCTTTTCTGGAGCAAACATCCGTTCAACTTGGGTTGGCGACCCTTTGAGTCCGAAATGCTTCTCGTTTTGGTCTTCCAAATCGGTAAAAGTAATTACCGGAATTTCCACGTTTCCTAATTCTCTTCCCCGTTTATAGGAAGGAAGTCTAGGGGTTACAAAACCTTTTTCGATGGTTAATAAACAAGGTAATTTAACTTCGCTGACGATTGTAACATCGTCAAGAAGTGATCTTACCACAATGGATTCTTCCTTAACTTCCAAAATCTTTTCCACATACGCTACATGAGGAATCCCTAAGTTTTCCGCTATTTCCGGTCCAACCTGAGCGGTATCCCCGTCGGTTGTTTGTTTGCCACAGATTATCAAGTCAAATTCTCCTTGTTTCTTGATAGCTTGGGCTAAAGTGTAGGATGTCGCCACAACATCCGCGCCGCCAAACTTACGGTCGCTTACCAATACTCCTTTATCGCAACCCATCCAAAGCGATTCTTTTAATACCTCGAGGGCTGGTGGAGGACCCATTGCAATGGTGGTAATGGTTCCCCCTTGTTCTTCTTTTAAACGCAAAGCGGTTTCCAAACCATATAAATCATACGGATTCATTTTGGCGTTCCGGCCATCGCGAATCAACACTCCGGTTACGGGGTCAATTTGTACTTGAGAAGTACCGGGAACTTGCTTAATACATACAACGATTTTCATGTCAATCACCTATGGTTCTTTCTAGAAAGGCAATAATTTTTTCTTGTAGTTCCTGACGGTGCCGATAAGTCGTAAAGCAGTGGCTGGCACCTTCAATCAAGTGAAATTCCGCATTAGGGTAAAGACTTGCATATTTTTTCCCCACTTCAAAAGGAACCGCCAAATCATTTTCGCCGTGAACAATTAAGACCGGTTTCGTGAATTTCGGAGCATTTTGGTATAAATCCAAATCGCTTAAAGCCTCAATAAACGGTTGCCCGACTAAAAAGCCCCCCATATCATAATGTTCTTCCGTGATTTTGACTAATCTCTTTTCATAATCTCTTGCCTTTTCGCCCATATTTCCCGCAGGTGCAAGCAAGATTAATCCTGTCAAGCAATCAATATAGTCGGAGGAAATCATTGATGCGACTGCTCCGCCCATGGAAAAACCTAAAACAAAAAGTTTTTCGATTCCCAAATTTTTCGCAAAATCCACAATTGCCTGAGCATCATTTATTTCCGTTAAAATGGTCATATCATGAAATTCCCCATCGCTATCGCCGCTACCCGAAAAATCCATGCGAAGACTCGCAAAACCTTCGGCCGATAAAGTTTGGGAAAACTGCTTAAACATAAAGCCGTTTTCGACTTTGTGTCCCGTGAAACCATGAAACATAATTACTAAAGCTTTGGGGTTTTGAGGAAGTTCCAAAAAACCTCTAAGTATATTGTTATTTGAATTTATTTCAACATATTGCATTTGGCATCCTCCACTGACTTACGCAAGTGTCCTTGGTGTTTGGTTAAATATTCATCGATTTTTTCAATTTGCTCAATACCGGTTAAATTAGCAAAAACAACCCTTTTAACGGTTTTGTATTTTTTAAGCGTCGTTTCCGCTTCTTCCGTGCTTAAGCCGGTAATGTCGGTAATTATCTTTAAAGCACGGCTTACCAATTTTTCATTGGTCGCCATAACATCAACCATATAGTTGGAATAGACTTTTCCGAGTTTAATCATGGTTGAAGTGGAAATCATATTGCAGATCAATTTTTGCGAAGTTCCGGATTTCATTCGGGTGGAACCGGTGATTACTTCCGGACCGGTCACACATACAATCGGCAAATCAACCAGTTTTTCCAAAGGAGAATTTGAACTTGAGGTAATACAGGCAGTCTTGGCACCCATTTCTTTCGCATAAGTGATTCCGCTTAATACATAAGGGGTTCTGCCGCTGGAAGCAATCCCAATTACAATATCTTTGTTGGAAAGGGCAATCGCTTTTAAATCGTTTACCGCAAATTCCTGGGAATCTTCGGCACCTTCCACCGCTTTTTGAAAAGCATTCATGCCCCCTGCCATCAGACCGATTACAGTTTCCTCAGATACTCCAAAAGTCGGAGGACACTCCACCGCATCCAACACCCCGATCCTGCCACTTGTTCCGGCACCTAAATAAATGAGCCTTCCTCCGCTAGCCAAACATTTATAAGTTGCATCAACCACCTTGGCAATATCGGATAAGATTTTTTCAATGGCAAAAGCAATTTGTTTATCTTCATGGTTGATTTTCTTTAGAATATCCAAAGTGTTTAAACTATCAATATCCACCGTGTTAATATTTCTTTGTTCGGTGGAAATAGTGGTTAAATTTATATTCATATTTATCACGATTCCTTTTTATTTAATGTTTGGCGGTAACACTATGCTACCTAAGCATACGCTTTCTTTTGCGCCAGTTACGCTTGGAACGTTTCCGGGACGATTTAATAAGCGGAGGTGTCCCAAAATCATAAACCCCAAGGCTTCCTTGGCATCGCTATTGATACCCAATTTTTCGCTAGTTAAAACACTGCCAGAAAACAATTCCTGAAGCCGTTTCATCAAATAATTATTTTTAATGCCCCCTCCGGAAACAATCATTTTGGAAGCAGGAGGGAAAAAACGTTTTTGTTGGTCGATGATGGTTTGAGCGGTAAACTCGGTTAAGGTAGTGATGATATCTTGGCTTTGGGCTCCAGAAATCGATAAACCAAAGTTAATTGCTTCATACAGATATTTTTCATTATAAACTTCTCTACCCGTGCTTTTGGGAGGAGAAAGCAAGAAATAATCATCACTTAAGAGTTTCGCAAGAAGTTCCTCCAAAACTTTCCCATCCAAAGCAATTCTTCCTTTGTCGTCAAAGGGCTTTTTAAAAAGCAAACGCATCGCTCCGTCAATCAACATATTTCCGGGACCCGTATCGAACGCTAAGACACTACCATCTTTACCCAAAAAGGTTGTGTTGGCAATCCCACCGATATTGGTAACCAGTATATTTTCTTTTTCGGAATTAAAAAGCATAGAATCGACTATCGGAATTAAAGGTGCACCGCTTCCCCCGGCAGCCATGTCCATTAAACGAAAATCATATATTACCGGTTTGTTAAAAGCATAAGATAAAATATTGGCATCACCGATTTGCAAAGTGGACGAAGCGTGTCCGTCTCTTTGACAAGGATTATGCCAAACGGTTTGACCGTGGCTGCTGATAAAGGCTATTTTTTCCAACGGTATTTTAGCTTGTTTCAAGGCTTCCTTAATAGCTTCGACATATATATAACCGATTTCCACATTCAAGCCACAAATCGCTTGCACATCGGAAGTATCGGGACTGGAGTTTTTTAGAATTTTGACTTTTAAATCCTCAGAGTAAGGATAAGTTAAAAAGAAACGCAAACGGTACTGCCCGTGGTCATATTCTCCTATCGCCACGTCAACCCCGTCAAGGGAGGTTCCGCTCATCAAACCGATTGCCAAAAACTTATTTTCATTAAAGTTAAATAATTTCATAGTTTCTTCAACTCTTTTTGATAACCTTCCAAAGCCAAATAATAGGCTCCAATAATCGGATTGGCTTCGGGTTTGACAATCGTAAAATGCAAATCGTGTTTCATTAAGTATTCATTAAACCCTTGAAAGATTAATTCGCCGTCTGTGAAAAACCCACCGCGATGACCGAGTAAAGTCCCGGGTTCCAATTTCAAAAGGTTTACGCAATCATGGACTTGTTCGGCTAAATCGCGTCCCGCTTGTTTCAATTCCTCAACAGCTTGAAGGTCTCCCTGATGAGCCCTTTCTTTAATAAATTTAGCGTGCTGGGCAATTTTTTCTTTATGATTTTGTTGGTAAAAAAGCGGTTTGACATCTGCCACTTGGGTTACGCCCATCTCATTTAAAAGGGCTATTTCCAATTCGGTAAATGGTTTGCCTTTTTCGTAGTGACTAATCGCCGATAAAATGATGTTTCTCACCACTGCATAAGCCGAACCCCGTTCGTGCAAAAGGTAACCCCAACCCCCAATCATTTGGGTTTGGTTTCCTTTCTGACCGAAAATAGCTACTCCCGTTCCCGCTAAAACAATAATTCCGCTCGAGGTTTCTCCTTTGGTAATGGAATAAAGCGCAACTCTTGTATCGCTGGTTATTTCGACCGGGCAATTAAATTGTTGCTCGTATTCTTTATGCAATTTCTCAACTTCGGAATAAGCACCAAGACCACTTACGCCAATTACAATATAACTGACATGGTAATCGTTTTTTACATCATTGTAAACAATGCGCACCCCGTTTTCAATATTGTGCAAAGCTTCTTTTAAAGAATTAGCAAAAGAACCGACACCCAGTTGAATTGACGTAATCACTTGTTGATTCAAGGTAAAAGCTTGGATTGTCGTTTTAGTCCCCCCTGCATCCACACCAATAAAACATTTCTCTAATAATTTTTCCTTCACGGATTATTCCTCCCAGGTAAATCTGAATCTGCTACCGGGTTTCAGATATTTTACGATATTCTCTGCTTCTTTTTTAACTGTTGCCACCACATTGATTGCAGGATTGGCGGATATCGCTTCTAGCATAATGCCGACTTCGCCTTGATAGCGCAAATATCGTTCATTGTCAATTGTTACATCAAACTGTTTTATTTCTGTCGAGGTTTTAGGTTTAACAGTTTTTCCGCGGGTAATGCTGGAGCGAATCATATAACGGCTTTGGTCTTTTCGGGAGCGGTGAAGCGCCTTTAAAACTTCCAATTCTTCGCTTGTTAAATCGCGTTTTAGCTCAATCGGAATTCTGATAACCGTAGAATCGAAATTACCGAGCAGCATTAATTCGGTTTTAGACGCAAAGGCATCGCCAAAGACAATTTCATCAATTCCCACCATGGCAAGTTCCGTAATTGCAATATCCAAAGGAATATAACGATGACGCTCCACGGTCGGAAGACCAAGGTATAACGGCGGGCGTTTTCCGTGATGCGACGGCACGTATGCCATCACTGTTATTCCGTAGCTATGAAAGCACGAAATACACTTTGCCACATCTTCGATTGTCATTCCGGTATAAGGCTTGGGATAAAAATTGAAACTTACCCGCAACTTTTCCATTCTTATGCCCAGTCCCATCAGACGCGTCATGCGTTCTTCATCAATTGTGGAAGCGTTTAGTTCGATAAAGCAAGATAGATCATGAGTTAATTTGACTATTTCTTCATCGGTAAAACCCCAATCCAAACGAAGCGCATAAAGATTTTTCGGCAACCTATCGACCGAAAAAACCGGACGGGAAATATCAATGATTAGTTTCAAATTTAATTGATCGACCACATTTACAAATTCCTGCCAATCATCGCTGTTTTTAGCTTCCGGCAGATGAAGAGAAGTAAAAACCGTAGTAATACCAAGGTTTTTGGCTTCTTTTAAATAATTCATGGTTTCGGAAAGGGGATAATCATCCAGTCCTAAATAGACCGATATTCCACTCACTATTTTTCCCATATCTTCCCCCTAATAAAGTAAATATTTTTCTCTGGTTTTTTTAAAGAGTAACGTGTCTCTTTCGAGTATTTCCCATTGTTCCGTCAAAGACTTGGTATGTTTTTTTATATAGTCGCAACCGGTATTAAATTCCAACATGCACGGACGGCCTTCCACATAAGGCGCGGATACTTTGAAATGTTCGGGATACATGGTTCTGATAACCTCAAGCATCGTCCACCCCGTTTTGACCGGCATAAAGTTTTTTCGGTCTAAAACATGAACAAAAACCCCGCCGCAGAGTTCATCTTTATATTTGGAAAAAGTCGGAGTATAGTATTGGGGACGAAAATAAACTCCCGGAAGTTGAAAACCGTTTAAAGCATCCGCAAGTCTTTCGGGTTTCACCCAAGGAGCTCCGACCAATTCAAACGGAACCGCGGTACCACGCCCCTCCGAAACATTGGTGCCTTCAAAAATACAGGTGGCATTATAAACAAAAGCGGAATCGACTTTTGGCAAATTCGGAGACGGATAAACCCAAGGAAGCTTCGTGTCTTCAAAAAACATTTCCCTTTGCCAATTCAACATGGGAATTACTTCCAAGTTACAGCCGATTTCATATTCATTGTTAAATATCCGGGCGATTTCGCCGATTGTCATGCCGTGGCGTTGCACCATTGGATAATAACCGATAAAAGAACGGAACTGTAAGTCTAAAATATTTCCTTCCACCATTTCCCCGCCGATAGGATTCGGTCGGTCTAATACTACAACTGTTTTATCGTATTCTTTGCACGCTTGCATAATATATGCAAGGGAGTAAATATATGTATAAAACCGCGATCCTACGTCTTGGATGTCGATGGCAAAAACATCGATTTCATCAAGCATTTCTTTCGTTGGCTTTCTGGTTTGGCCATATAGGCTATAGACCGGCAATTGATAAAGTTCATCAGTATATTGAGAAATATGAACTCCTGCTTGCACATCGCCGCGAACCCCGTGTTCCGGTGAAAATAAGGCAACCAAAGTGGTTTTATTTTTTAATAACTCAATCGAAGAATTGAACCGACTATCGATTCCTGTGGGGTTGGTCAATAAACCTACTCTTTTGCCAATAAACACTTCTTTAAATTCATCGATTCTTTCAATACCCAATACAGTACGCATGTTGATTTCTCCTTCAAGATATATATGAATATTGTACCATAAGGACCCCGAAAATGAAAGTGTTTTACTAAATGAAAAAGGTACCTTTAAGGGGTACCAATTATTATCATTCGTCTTCTTCTTCCTCTGCTTCTACCTGTTTGATTATTTCATCTATGTTGATTTTTTCTAAATAAGAATATAACGGTTTAGTCAGTACCACCCCTAAAAAAAGCGGTACGCTTATTCCGATTAAAGCAGAAATAGGAATAAGGGGAAGCATTGTCAAGAGTAACACTAAAGTAAACAACAAATACAAAGTGGATAAAAAGAAACGAAAGGTAATAAATAAGGTTGTTTTTAATAAGTCCGATACGCTTAAGACCGGGAAGGTCACAAGCAAATAAGGTAAATGTAACATTAACAACAACACAAGAAAAATAACCAAAACCATGACCGCAAACCCCGCTTGCGCATAAAAGGTTGACAAATTGAGTCTATCCATATAAAACCAAATGCTTACCCCAGCAATCACCACAATTCCAAGCAAAACAAGTTCCACAAGAAAGGCTTTTTCCATATATTTTTTAAATTGGCGAAAATATAATTTCCACGCATCGGTAGTATCCCCTTTTAGGCTTTCCTTGATGGTTCCGATTGCGGCGCAAAGGGCAGGAAAAAGGGGAATTATTAAAATGGATAATAGAATCGTCAATAAATTAATGATTACCAAACGATAAATCCATTCAAAAAAGCTATATGTTTTCCCCGATACCTTTTCTTCCAACGACATACTAATCACCAATTTCTTTTCTGATTATTTGGATATATTGTACCACATTTGGTAATCTTAAAAAAATATTTTACTAATTAAACTTCTAATCAATTTCCTTGGGTTATTAAAAGTCATCAAAAAAGAAATTCTCAACCAACTAAAAACACCAGCCCAAAGGACTAGTGTCAATAATAGATCTATTAAATTCTTTAATATATTGGAAAGAATAAACAAAAGGTATCGGCGAAAAACCCGATACCTTTTTTACTACTTATTAGTCTGTATCACCGATAATGGAAGCATATGCAGCTTCATAAACAGGTTGAATACGATCTAATTCAACTTGTGGCGATAAGTTACCGTCGGTATTAACAAGTAATGGTAATGAGAATACATACCAGGCATCGCCTTTGAAGTGTGAACCATTACCAACTGTCATGGAAACAGTTTGTAATAATTCTAGATGATAGTATTTGCTGTTTTGAACTGACATTAGCGCTTCAATCGATTCTTCAGAGTCAATCCGTTGTTTCAACCATATACGATAACGTTCGTCTGCGGAACCTTCGGTTGCTTTAACTTCTGGTTTTAATCCTCTCATTAAGTCATCGAGAATGTTAAAGATGATTTTGCTGTTTAAGCCGTTCGGACCATTTTCAAGAGGTTTAATTGCATATCCTGCACTGAATCCTACAGGAATCTTAAAGTTTGCTTTTGCAGCGGCATCGCCGGTTTCAGTAGGAAAAGGAACTGCCGAAATTTTGAATTCAGCCGGACCAAATCTGATATTGGATTTTAAGTACCATAACGAACCGGAAGCAAATAATGTCTTACCCGAAATAAAGTTTCCGCCAACATCGCTGTGTTGTTGTTCTTTATCCCAGTATAATTTATAAACTTCTTGTAAATCTTCGACAGCTTTAACTACCGTTGGATTTGACAACAAGACTTTCTTTAGACCTTGGTCAACAAATTTACCGCCGCGAGCAGCAACCAAACCTTGAATTACGTCGGCCGCAACCCCACCCATTGGATAAGAACCTTCAGGTAGTTTTGTTTTTGCGGTTGCAAGTAAGCTTGTGAATGCGGTCCAGTCCCATTTACCTTCATTCCATAGTGTAGCTGGGTCTGGTAAATTGAGGCTGTCAATCAAATCTTGATTGTAGTATAAATAGAAGTCTGGGCGTGCTTCACCAAGTAAGTAACCATAAGTTTTACCTTGGATTGAAGTCATATCCATGTAAACTTTATCTTGGGTATAATTGAAATCAGCAAAGAAACCTTTCTTGGTTCTGGAATTATATAATTCCGAAATCGCACCAGCTTTAATGAAGGTTGAAATCCAGTTTGTATCGATTAAATAAATTTCACCACGGTTTGGAATTCCACCTGTATGAGCTTCTGTGATCCATTGAATACGCGGTGGACCCCAAGATGCTTCGGTTGGGTATTCTTCGTATTTGATTTTAATGTTATAAGCTGCTTCAACACGGGTATGCCATTCTTGTCTTTCAGTTTGGCGAGTACCGGTATAGTCTTTGTCAAATGGGTCATATTCATAGGCTGGGTTAACCATGATTTTGATTTCCATTTGTTTACCGTCAAATTCGCTACGGTTCAATTCCCAATCCCAGGTTTCCGGGTCATAGCATTTCTCTTGATTCATGTCGGTTGAGCAAGGAACACCATCATTGTCATTACCATTGTCGCCATTGTTTCCGTTGTTGCCGTTGTTTCCGTTGTTGCCGTTGTTTGATGAGTCACAACCTACAATCACAAAAGCCATAACAACAATAATCAAGGATAACCAAAATTTTGTTAGCTTTTTCATTTTTCCTCCTTAAAAAAATACATATATGATTTCCATATTTCAAATCCAAATTGCCGATAGAAATCAATCAAATTAGTCCAATCAATAATGATATCGGTAGCTTTACCGAAACAGTGATTGACTGCGCTAGCCACAATATTGTAGCCAAGATGACGTCCACGGTAACTTTGATCAACACCAAGCGGTCCTATCCCTGCAAGCCCCTTAAACCTTGCCCGCCAAGTCGAACTATAACTGATAAGCTTTAGAGGAGCAGACGGTAAAACCACTTTGCAAAAGGCGCATACTGCGCTTCCGTCTAGAGCGATATAGTATTCTTCTCCTGTACCGCCCATTGCCATATATTCATCAAACTCACTTAGCCACCTAGTCGGCCAATTGTTTAATATGAGTTGACGAAGGGAAGGAAAATCGTTTGTTGTTGCTGGTCTAATAACATATGGAGATTGCATGATTGGTAGTTTAGGTGTCGTTTCATTAATCGAACGAAGCAAATCATGTGTAGAATAGGGTGAAGTAAACCCGCGCTTTTCAAACCAAGAAGCCGATTGTTTTAAATCAAACGGCAAGCCGGGAAAGAAATTATGATAATCGCGTCCTAAATGGATTTTTTTCACACTATGATTTTTTAGCACTATTTGGGCTTTTTCCAATAACTGTGTTCCAATGCCTTGCTTGCGATATTTTGGATCAACCAAAAACAAACTAATCCATCCTACTTTATTATATTCCTCAAGTGGAAGGAGATGTTCCTTCTTCACCAAAATATAGCCAACCACTTGGTTATTTTCAAAAGCCACAAAGGATGCTTCTTTGAATAAACCCGGGTGATTAACAATATTACGCGCAAACAATTCGGCAGTTATTGGATATATAAAACCATAGTTTTTATTCCACAATTCCCAGAGTGATTGGAAATCATTATTGAAAACGACTAAACTTTGAATCTCCATAATATATCCTTATTTAAGGAAGGGGAAAGTTTCCCTTTCCCCTACCCTATATTTAAAATTACGGATTAGAAAGGAAACTAAACTAAAGTATTAGTTATTGTCTCTTTCTAAATACAAGTAGAGCAACACCAAGGACAGCGATAACTGAGATAAAGTATGCAGCTGTATCATTATTGCAGCTGAAGCCTGGACCTTCTGGTATTTCGTCAATAGCTTCATCAACAATTTCCTTAATGTCATCTAATAATTCATCGGTATCGATATCAGCAGTGTCTTTTTCAAATACATAAACTGTGTAGGAAGCAGTTGTAGTATTACCTGCATTATCGGTTACGATTAACTCGACGGTGTATTCGCCAGCTTGAGTTGTGTCAATATCATCTCCTTTAGTAACTGCATACCATCTGAATGCCGAGTTGAAGAGGTTGCCATCAACTCCGTCATAAGCGAACATGATACCGTCAACTGGATTAAAGGATGCGCCGTTTGGTAGATATAGGTCACGAGTTTCAACTACTGGTCTTGATACGTCTGGAACTACGATAAAGACGCGTTTAGAAGCAACTTTATCTCCAACTTTAATTGTGAACTTAACTTCATGTCTACCTTCTGTTAAGTTGTTAGGATTAAATCCTGCAGGAAGGTCAATTTCGATAAATCTTGTGATTTCGTTACCCTTGAGATTTTTGTTGGTCTTAGAGTAATTTCTGTCATAAGCTTTGGCAATTGAATAGATATCAATTGTCTTTTGACCAAATGGAACATATAGTTTGTTGGTGTCAATTTCAAGAATTGGTGTGTAAGTATCAGTAACAATTAGTTCAAAGCGAATTGCTGAAGATAAGCCTGTTGCCTTGTTATGAACACGCACATCAATAACAAATGTTCTATTCAATTCATTACCTACATTGAGAACTAAGTCACGATATGCAGGAGGGAATTGTTCTTCAAAGCCGGATTCTTCAACGTAAATTGGCATTACTAACAATTCTTTTTCTGTTAACAAGTCTTTTTGTTCAGCAGTGAAGAAGTTATTTGGATCCTTCAAGTAGCTAGCAAATCTTACAGAAGGTGTCCATGCGCTTTGACTCCATAAGCCTGCACCTAAGCCAGCACCAACATAGATTTCATGGAAGTGTTCGAATAGCCACATCCACTTGTCATAGTATTGACCGGCAAAGTTGTCAACGCCTTTGGTAGGTTTTTCTGCATAGTGACCCCATAATGGATAAACACCGTATGTAGGATCGGCAGCGGTTGTACCGAACTTAGATGGCCAAATGCCTCCGAAGCCTTCGGTTTGTTCTGCACCATGGATGAAGTCTGTTACAGAAATTGCTTCTGTATCAATAAACTGTTTAGTTCCTAAGTAATTGTAGAAATCTGTTAAGAACGCAGTTAACATTTCAGTCCATGTTTCGTATTTAAATGCATGAGGTCTATAAATCCAGTTTTCTGGTTCTAAATCCAATGCACCGTTGACAAGAGTCTTGTTTTGAACATACAGGTTAACACGGCGAGTTGGTGTATAAGCACCTACACCCCATAATCCTGCTGCAGATGCGCTATGAAGTTTTATTGCTTCATCAAATACATCGAATAGAGCAATCCACTTGTCATAGTATTTTTCATGAGTAATGAAGAAGTTAGGGTTATTTCCAGAGTCTGGACGTGCAGCACTGTTTTCCCACATTACATAGTCTTGCATTGCATTAACCCATGAACCTTCAAAACCGGATGTCTTGCCTTCGCCATGAGCGAAGTTTTCAAATGTCGATAAGTCAACATCGGTTCCTACAGCCGGTTCAGCACCTGCTGGACGGTCTTCTTTTAGGTATGTATAGAAATCTTTGACAAAGTCGGTAACCATTTCTTCGCGACTGTAGTAACGAACGCCTGCAAAGAAATCGTAAACAGTACGTTTGCCATCAATGTCTACTTCAATTTCTAGTTCTGATTCAGGAAGATTTTGATAACTGAAGATATCATTTAGATCAGTGTAACCACCAAGCATACCTGCAATATTAACTAACCAAGATGGTTTTAATGTTGTTCCAGGTTTAACCTCAAATGTCTTGGTATTTGGTAATACCATATAAGGAATTTCTTCAAATACGCCTTCAGTTAATTCAAGAGGTTTTGCGGAGAAGTTATATGCTCTTCTTACTGCTTGATACTCTTCTGTACGGCCATATTGTAATGCTTGAGCGAAAATTTCATAGAATTTATCGTATTCTTTTCCGCCGTTAGCGATTCTTTCTAGATACCCGAAGTCATAGAAAATACCACCGTTTGGAACCGTAATCCATAAGAAATGTTTACGAGTGGTGTTTGCAGTATGGAAACCTGGGTCTCCTTCTGTTAATCCTAGAGTAGCATTGTGAATATCTGCTTGTTCTTGGTTAACAGCACCGTATTTGCCATCGTCGCCTTCTAAGAATAGATAAGCGATCTTTTCTTCTGGATCATAGAAATCCCAATAGTCTGCTCTCCAACCTGGTTGCATGTAGCCAACAGTATTTAAATCTTCTGGAGCTTCTTCAAAATGTTGCCACAAGATGCGTTTGTAGAATAGAGCTGGATTTTCTGTTTCAACCCATTTCTTTTCATACATTGGATTTCCATATTCATCAAGAACAGGATTTCCAAGTTCATCAAGTAATGGTTTTGTTAGATCATCTTCATCAGTTTGAACCATTTCGCGGTCCAATTCAGAAGTATCGCCATTTTTAATTTTGACGATTTCGCCATCTTTGTAACCAAAAATAGGTTCAAAAAGAATTTTTGGATTTTCTGGATCTGGAGCTTGGAAATATGTAGCACCTAATAAACCGCGAACGGCTTTCCCATTGCCATCAAAAACAATGTGTGCTGTTGTTGAACCTTTACCATCTGCTTCACCAGTTCTGGTTTGGGAAGTCATGAATGTTACATCAACACCGGATATATTGTGACGCACTTGCGATAGTGATACCCAACCGAATGTTGCATCAACTTTAGCACCGCCTTGACCGTCACTAATCCATTTCCAAATCATTTGACCAGCAATAGCACCAGTAGCTGTGTTGCTGCCTAGTGGATAAACTGAGTAAGTACCAACTTTATTGCCTTCTGCATCATAGCGTGGTATGATTACTTTCGTTTCGTTCCACGGATAGACGTCACCAATACGATGTGCATTGTCTTCGTATGGTGTGCCTTTTGCTGCATCAATATCAAAATGATTAGGGAAAGTAGTTTTAGCACTACCTGCAACATATAGAGGGATTTCCCCTGGTTCTAATGTTGGATCCTCAATCCACATACCTGGTTTTGGATCAGCCGCATTAACAACCGCTGGTTTTGTTGCGAAACCAAGCACAGCGATAGTAAGTGCTAATACACTTAAAAAAGCAAATACTTTTTTCATTATCTTATTTTCCTCCTAATTAATTATTTTGAAAACGTTTGCGTTTATAGTATATCATAAATGAAAACGTTTTGCAATTGATATAAGAAAATTTTTCCTCGGGATTTCGAGGTTCTTTAAAACGCTTTATTTCGCTAAACCGTAAGCATCTTCATCCAGGATTATCGTTACACTTTTATGTAAATGTAAGACGCTGGCAGGGAAATCAGTGCCGACTTTTCCTTCCAATAACCGCTTGGCGGTTTTGGCTTTGTTCTTGCCGCTGATTAATAAAAGGATTTGTTTGGCCTGCATGATGTTTTTGATACCCATGGTTATGGCAAAACGCGGGACTTCCTCAAGACTATTAAAAAACCTTTGATTATCGAGCCGCGTCTTTTCCGCAAGTTCCACCACGAATGTTTCTTGTTCAAATGACGTACCCGGTTCATTGAAGCCGATATGGCCGTTGGAACCGATGCCGAGAACCTGCAAATCGATTTTTGTTTGTTTCAATAAATCATTATAGGATTTTGCTGCAGAATTCCAATCTGATGTGGCTGAGGGAAGATGCACATTTTCCGGTTTGACATCGATATGATTAAAAAGATTTTGTTGCATATAATAGTGATAGCTTTGCGGATGATTTGGATCAATGCCGCAATACTCATCCAAATTAAAGGTTGTTACATCTTTAAAAGAAACTTCGCCATTGGCATAAGCTTTTCTTAAAGCTTCATACATTCCCATCGGGGTCGCCCCGGTGGCTAGTCCCATAACGCTGTTTGGTTTCTTTTGCAATTGGTTAATAATGATTTTTGCAGCCTCATTGCTTAACTGTTCATAATTCTCTACAACAATAATTTTCATGTTTTTCTCCTAAATTGATACAGGAATTTTTCCTGTTGGTTTTTCTTTTCCGGTTAAAATTTTGGCTAATGATTTAAAACTTAAAGGCGTTGCTTCATAAGCGCAAAGATAAGTCGTATCAGGATGCAGTACTTGTAAGTCATACGGTGTGCGAAGCGAAGCAACGACTAATTTCTTAACATCGATTTGTTTGATAACTTCCGCTTGCCCTTCATTCAGCCTGGCATTATAGCTACAATATACGATTTTTTCGTATTTTTCAACCAATGTTTTCAATGTTTTTATTTCTTCTGAAGTCGGTGTTAAAGAAATATAAAACTTATCGGAACAATCCTTCATATAATCATGAAGCGAGGAAAGTCCGCTGACCGGATCCTCCACAAGCGTCACTACTTTTATTTTCGGAAAAACAATCAATGCTTTTTCGTGTGGTTTTATCGGCAGACAACCATGCGGGTCTTGAATTAAAGAAATACTTTTCAGACTTACTTTTTCGCTAAAACTGACAGCTTGGGGATCTAAAAGTTTTGGTTTTACCGAATCAAACGAGGTGGCTATGGCTCTAACTTGATACATCGCTTTATAACGCAATATTCTTTCTACGGCTTTATCAATTACTTTCATTGGTATTTGACCGCTCTTGGCATAGTTTAATGCCAGTTCATAGAACCTTTTTTGCATCGCCATATCTCTTGCTCCACAAAGCAACAAGATATCGCAACCTGAATTGAAGCCGTAAAGAACGATTTCTTCCAATGTATAGTGGGACCAAACAGCTTGCATGGTCAAGGAATCCGTTACCACCAAACCGTCATAACCGATTCTTTCTCTTAACAAGCCGGTAATAACTTTTTGGGAAAGCGTAGTCGGGAATTCTTCGTCATATTTGGTAAACATAACATGACTTGCCATAATCCCCGGCAAGTTAAATTCTTTGGCTTTTAGGAACGGTTTGAGTTCCACCTCAAACAGACGTTTTTCGTCAAAATCGACTTTCGGCAAACCAATGTGTGAATCGACATTTGTATCGCCATGACCAGGGAAATGTTTAATTGATGTCATCAATTTGGCATCATGGTAACCCCGCGTTGCGGAAACCACAAATTCGGCCACTTCTTCGGGATTTTCCGAATAAGAGCGAACATTGATTACGGGGTTTTGCGAATTGTTGTTGATGTCGCCCACCGGAGCGAAATTGAAATTAAATCCAAGAGCCCTAAGTTCGCACCCCATATTATAAGCCAATTGGTAGGCATATTGAGGTTTATGGGTTGCGCCAATCGCCATGGCGCCAGGCGACTGAACAATACCTTCAGTCACCCGGGCAACCATTCCGCCTTCTTGGTCAAGAGCAATGAAAGGCGGTATTTTTGCTTTTTCTAGAATAGTTTTGTTTAGTTCAAATACTTGTTGAGGGTTTTGAATATTGTCTTTAAAGTAAATGATTAACCCTACTTTGATTTCTTCAACCTGCATGCGCAATTCGTCATTGTAAGTAGTTCCATGAAAGGCTAAACCAATCATTTGTCCGATTTTTTCTTCAAGCGATAGGCTTTGTACTTGAGCTTTAAATGAGCCCATTGTTATTTACTTTCTCCGTTTGATTGCTAGTACGCCAAGCGATAACACGCTCAACATAACAAGGAAATATTGGACAGCACCGGTACTGCAGCCACCGCCACCGCCGCCACCGGTAGAGGTTTTGGTTTTTGCAACCACGCTTACGATATCGCTGTCAATTAAATCGCCGTTCTTTAATTTCAGGAATAACTTAAATTCATATGTTTCGTCTTGGATTAAATCGGAAATTTCAATCGTACCGCTTTTTTCCGTTAAGATTATTTTTTCGTCGCCGTATTCGATATAAGCTTCTTCGACCGATCCAGCGTCATCGCTGTAACGATAACT
>Ga0172377_10001473_pt1 | contig 23784 bp, 23 predicted proteins | sample Pumphouse3metaG_FD_119749 | JGI IMG/M metagenome (GOLD analysis project Ga0172377, IMG submission 119749) | Leachate microbial communities from a municipal landfill in Southern Ontario, Canada - Pumphouse #3 metaG | ecosystem: Engineered > Solid waste > Landfill > Unclassified | place: Canada... | reverse complement strand
CCCGCAGGGGTGAGGATGGAACAACGTGACACCGCAACAACGAGAAGCCGGTTCCCTCCAGGGAACGTCAGGGTTCGAAGAGCCGGACTCTAGGCCGGCCCCGAAGGGGTGAGGATGGAACAACGTGACACCGCAACAATTTTCGGGTAACGCCCCGCAAAAGGAAAAGAATGAAGACACTTGAGAATATAGAGATGAACTCGCGAGTATTCACGGCGCATGAATTTGAAGAAGCGGAGTATTACAACTGCAGGTTTTTGTCTTGCAATTTTCGCCAAGCGAATATAGGAAAGACCGTTTTTGAAAAATGTTGCTTTGAACGCTCTGAATTATTGCAGGTAGGGCTCAGCCGAACGGGTTTCCACGGGGTCGAATTCAAGGATTACAAACTTATTGGTGTGAATTTCAATGATGCAAACGAATTCGGATTTGATGTCGGATTTGAAAATTCCATTGTAGAGGCTTGTTCTTTCGATGGGCTGAGTTTTGAGGGAAAAACTTTTAATCATGTCCGTTTTTTGAATAATGATTTTGTTTGTGTGAATTTTGCTCATTCCCTATTTTTGGACTGTGATTTTAAAAATTCTACGTTTGAAAGGTCAAATTTGGGAAAATGTGATTTTAGGACCAGCGTCAACTTTTCGATTGATCTGGAACATAATAAAATCAAAGGCGCAAAATTCGATTTGCACAGCGTTATCGGTTTGCTTGGCAAATATGGAATAGAAATAGAATAAGCCCCGGATGCCTGGAGCGTTTTTTTTAGAGGTGATGAACCGCGTGCAAGGGAAAATATTTCCGTTTGGACAGCTATGGCTCCTTTAAAAATAGGACAAGTCCGGCTTCTATAATTCGATTTTTCTAAGCGTAGACGAATCTTTTCTTGGATTGTGCCTAGGTAAAAGGAGTCTCCTTTAATTTTACATTCTACCCAATAATCGGCAATTTTTTGGTATTCAGCGGCGAGAGAGTCCATTTCATTTTCGCTCCAATGTCAGTCGAAATCGGTTGCGGTCGATATATTCTTGAATCCTAGGGAGTGAATGAATCGGATGGAATCGGCGAGGCCATTTAAATATTTGCGGCTGATAACACGCAAAATAACGGAATCCATTTTGGAAAGGCCCGAAAGAAAGGGTTGTATGGTATTGAAGCTGCCTTTGCCGTTTGGGAAACGCCGTGCAGAATCGTGGACATCTTGAGGCCCGTCAAGGGATAGAAAAATTCTGAAATTTTCTTTTTGAAAGTAATCTAGCGTTGGGGAATCTAGAAGGGTTCCGTTTGTGTTGACTGCAAATCGCAAGCGGACGTTTTCCGCGTTTAGTTGTTTGGCAAATTCCACACCTTTTAAGATGGCTTCTTTGCAAAGAAGGGGCTCGCCGCCAAAAAATGTGATATTGAAATTATTTTGTTTGTGCGCTAGAGACATTTCGTATGCGAACTGGATGCTTTGTCTTAAAACATCATCGCTCATAACAAGACTGCGGGCTGATTGGCTTTCGCGATAGTAGCAATAGGAACAGCGCAGATTGCATTGTTCTGTCAAACTGAGGACTAAATTCATCTTAGGGGCTGTGGGATTCTATTGAAGAAGATGAATTGTCGGCCGAAGAGCTGGAATAGTCGGCAGAACTGGATGATTCTTCTTCAGGAGCATAGGAGACTCCGCCACAGGAAACAATGGAAAAAACGGCTGTGATGCCAAGCGCTGCGGCGAGGCGTTTGCTATTTGCCAAATTCCATGCGGACCCCTCTTTGCTCTTTTTCTTTTCGATTTGCATAATTGCAAATATAAATAAAAAAATTGGTATGGATGTTTTATGCTTGGGATAGGAAACAAATTTGGCAAAATCAAATAGGTTGGCTTTTCCTTTTTGTTCTTTCAAGTTTTGAAAAGAGATCAATCGTGGTTTAAAAATAATTTTTCGCAAATTTTGGCTTTCCATTTTTTGTTTAATGAATTCTCGGAGAAAGAACTTATATTATAAATAAAATTGGAGCAAATATTATGCTTGAATACAGGTTGATTAAAAAAGAAGAATTAAGAAAATGTGCCGAGATCTGTGCCGGAGCCTATTTGGACTATGAGTATTTCAGCATATTTGTCAAGGACAAAAAGAAACTCTTTGATTTTATTTTGGCGATTATGCGGACGGCATTGAATGCGGGTTATAAAAAACAGGTTGTTTTAGTCGGGATCGATCAAGAGCAGATTGTATCGGTGGCGCAATTGAAAAAGCCGAATACAAAAGAACTTTCCTTTGGCAGTTGTTTTTTATCTGGAGCGCTGAGAATCTTTTTGGCCGGTGGCGTGAAGAGTACTATAGAATGGTTGAACATGTCTGAGGCTTCAGAACAGGCTTGTCGCCGAATTCCCGAGCCCAGGTGGTATTTGAATTCTTTTATTGTGGCAAAAGATCATCAGCGCGAGGGAATCGGCAGCTCCATGCTTCAGAATTGCGTCATCCCTTATATTGCGAAGCATGGTGGCGGTCCGTTGACGTTAGTGACTAATTCAGAAGGGAATTCCGAATTCTACAAAAAGAACGGATTTGCCGAGTTCTGTTTTGAACATCTGTTCTATATGAATACGGATCTTGGAAATTGGAGCTTTAAAAAAGAGATTCCGAACTCTGTTTAATGACCGTTTTTCCCGGATTATCCTAATCTTTATTTTATAATCACTTTCCCGGAAAGTTCCCTGAAATCGCCTTTATTGTATAGGGTGACTCCCGGTGAAACGATGTGGTATAGGGATTGTTCGGCTAAAGCGTTCACATTGAATGCAAAGGAATCCAAACGGAGCATATAGCTTTTGATGGAATTGTCAAAAGAAATGAGGTAAGGCGGCCTTGTTATTTTTCCTTCGTGATAAAGAGAAAGGACGGCTTCGCCGACGAGATCATTTACGCAGATCCAAGCGTCTGTCGGAGGAAGTCTTTCCAAGAGTTTCTGTACGATCCGCGTAAGTTCTTTTTGTGCAGATAACGTTGCAGTTTGCGCAAAATTTGTTTTGAGGGCTTGCTGCAAAAAATCCCAGGGGCTTGCATGTGTCGCATCGGTGGCCTTTACAATCGAAAGTCCGGAACTGATAAGTCCTGTGAGGCGGTCCTTGGACCAAGAACTGGAATGATAGGGGGATATAAACGCAGCTTTTTTTATGCCGCGTGCTTTGAGAAAATTTCCGACCGCTTTGCCGGGGAATGTCCCGAAAGCGAGATTGAAAAAGGCCCATCTTCTTTTGTTTTTCAAAGATCTTGGAATCTCGGACAGGGGATGTTCCCACCAGACGGAAATGGGAAATGAAAATTCTGCGAATAGGGCTAAAAGAGATCTTGGCTTTTGGATGAGCATCGTGGAAATGACGGCTCCAAAGCATTTACCGAAATCGGATAGCTTTCGGATGGATCCTGTTTTATCAAAAAAGATGCCGGACGGCTCGTAATATCCAAGCGTCGTGAGAAACAAATTTCTTTGTTCGGATTCTTTATAGACTTCTTTTAGGAAGCTGAGTTCTTGTTCGCTGAAAGACTGAAATGTGCCATTTAGATCAGCGCGCATAATGAGGATGATCTCTGGATTTTTTGCCTGGCGAATTCTTGGGAAAAAGAACCGCCCTTTGCCGCGCCTTGCCAGTGTGCCTTGTTTTTGAAGAGATTCAAGGACTCGTGTAATCGTTCCCCTTGTGGAAGAATAATGTTCACAGAGTTCTTTGATGGATGGCAAGTCTTTTTCTGGAATGTAGTTTCCTGCTTTCCAATCGGCGATGATTTTTTCTTCTAGGGTTTCAGTAAGAAATTTTTTGCTTTGAGGAATTTCGGAGAGAGGCCCTTCTTTGCCCCAGAAGAATCCTTTGCCCTGTACGGGGTAAATTCTTTTTTGTTTTTCGAGTGCCGAAAGTGCTTTGTAGATGGATGCCGGGGATACGCCCGCTTTTGCTGCGAGAACTCTTATGGAAGGCAATTTTTCGCCGTTTGAATGGGCTGCAGATGTAAGCCATTTTTGAAGTTTTTCTTGCATAAACACCTATAACAGTTTAGTAAAAAATTACATAAAACTCCAAGGATCCGTTCCCCGATGAAAATAATTTATAAGAAAATCAAGGAGAATTTTATGAAAATCCAAACTTTGCTTGCCGCGCTTTTGTTTCCGATGGCGTCATTTGCTTTGCAGGTTGGCGCCTGGGTTGGCGGAGATGGTACCTATCCCCAACCGACAAAGGAAAATGTAGAGGCTTTCCAGAAACTTCAAGATCATCACGTCGATCTGATTAGCTTGTTTGTAGTATGGGATTCCAATGACTGGGATTGGACGCAAACGTATGCAAATATTGCTCTCGACAATGGCTCTACTCTGGTCGTTACCTGGATGCCGAACGGCTATTCTGCACAAAACATTGTGGATGGCACCGCCGATGCTTATATCCGGACCTATGCGGACGGGGTCAAGTCGTTTGGAAAAGAGATCTGGCTGCGCCCTCTACACGAAGCGAACGGCAATTGGTATGATTGGAGCGTTGGGAAAAGCGGCTCAGGCAATACAAATGACAACGTCGCTGCGGCTTATCGGCATATTGTAGACATTTTCAATGAAGAAGGCGTGACGAATGTAAAGTGGGTATGGACGACCAATTCTTCTAATTCGGGGTCAGGCACATCCTTTGTCGGTACTTATCCGGGCGACAATTATGTGGACTACATTTCGATCGACGGTTATAATTGGGGAACAGCGCAGAGCTGGTCTAGCTGGCATAGTTTTATGCAGGTTTTTTCTTCGTCTTATAAAGCGTTGGCGAATATTGATAAGCCTCTTTTTATTGCGGAATTCTCATCTTCGGAGCTCGGTGGTGATAAAGCGGCTTGGATTACGGATATGTTCAACGCGATCCCGACGACTTTCCCGAGAATCTTTGCGTTGATGTGGTTTAACCAGAGCAAGACGGATTCAGAAGGTGACTGGGCTCTTAATACCTCGGATGCTGCCGTGGCGGCTTGGAAGGCGGGCATTGCAGAATGGACTAGTGCCTTATCTTCGAATGCGGCTATGCCTCCTGCGGGGAATTCTCTCAAAGTGCGCAACGGAAGCGTGGAACTTACATTGAACAAAAGAAGCACCGTGCAGATCCAGCAATTGGACTTTTTGGGCCGGGTTCTTTGGCAGAGCGGTTTTTTGGAAATGAATCCCGGGGTTTATTCGATAAAGGTGCCCGAGCATAGCGGTCGTTCTTTCTATCGCCTGAATATGAAATGATTGCTGCTCCAGAAAATCTGGAGAAAATTTTTAGAGCACCATTTCTGTTTTAATCTCTAGGGTTCAACTTCCCGTAGCAATCGCTATTTTCCATAATCCAGCAAAACCACCCCATTAAAATAGAATCGAGTTCTGCGTTTACAAATGTTCTAGAGGGATTGATGGATTTATCTATGATACAAAAAGCGGCTTGGGCATTGGGATTCTTTTTGTCCAATGGAAGAAGCTTGAATCCTGGATTTTTGATGCTTTTAAATTGCGAAAAATATCATGCATTAATGAAAAAAGGTTCCTTTCCCGCAAATAGAAATTAGATTGGGAAGGTGAGGTCTTTTTATGTCTAACGAAATCATGGCTGATAAAGAATTGATCGCTTTTTGCGGACTCTATTGTGGCGCTTGCCATAAATTTTTAGCAAAGAGCTGTCCCGGTTGTCGCAAAAATAATAAAGCGACATGGTGCAAAATCCGCGTATGCAATATGGAAAAGAATATCCATACTTGCGCAGATTGCGAGTGCGATGCTAGCAAGTGCGTTAAATGCAACAATTTCATTAGCAAAATTTTTGCGCTATTGTTCCGGTCCGATAGAAATGCGTGTCTTTGCCGTATTAAAGCCGTAGGTGAGGACGCATACGCTAAGGAAATGGCAGAAAAACGGGCGATGACGATTAAGAAAGGCAAAGGCTGATTTTTTTCTAGCATGTGTCGAGCAATAATTTTTTTCTGCATATTCTTTTCGTTTTCGTTTGCTGTTGAAGACAACCCAATGCGGGCGAATGCTAAAGTAAAATTTGAATATTTTGAACCTTACATTCAAAAGATGAAAGTATCTTATCCGCAAGCAAAGCAGAAATTTATGGCGGGACTTTTAAAAGGGGATCGCTTCCTTGTAATGAAAACATTCTTAGCACCTCTATCTGGTATAACTGAAGATGTTTTTGTCCGTGTATTTAAGGCTAATGAGAATGGCATAACCGGAGTGATCTGCAATAAGTTGATTAATAATATTGGTTATTTAGAAGGTGATACAGTTGATGTTTTGGATAAAGAAGTAATCAATTGGTTGTTTTTGGATAAAGAAGGAAATGAAGAGGGCAACCTTTATGGAAAGGCAATGGATGCTTACCGATCTAAGATCCTGTGTGTGATATTTGGTGTTACTAGGATGGGCAAAGAAATGATTATTGAGCTTACGGAAGTATATGACAATAAAGAGCAGAGTGTTTTGGGGATTCTTTCCGATAATGATATTGCCTCGGGTAAAAAGATGATGAAAAAATTGCAAGAAGATAAGCTGAAATCTGGGGTGCAATATGAAGAAGGAAAAACTTATTATTCTTATTTAGTGTATGATTTTATTGAAAAAAAGTATCGGGATTTAACCGGAAATTGATTTTATGAATAAAATAAAGCTAATACTGTTGAGCTTACTCTATGCGTTTGGCTTTGCTTTTGCAGAACAAATGAGCTCTCTCAAAGAAATTATGGATTTATTAAAGGATTCCAAAATTATATATGATGTTGAAAGCCTAAATAGAAAGATTCCTGTTCCTGATCGCAGTGCAAAAATTAATACGCCAAATATTTATCGCGTCAAACAGAACGGCCGCTTTTCTTTAAAGGCTTTTGAAATTTCAAACGATGCCCGTATTGCCTACAATAGAGGCGAAGATTTCTTTAATTTGAAACAGTATTCTTCCGCTCGAGATATGTATAAGCGGGCTCTTTTGCTTGATCCAAATTATTTTGAGATGATGGCTTATATTGCGCAAACCTATGGCATTGAGCAAAATTTTGATTTGGCGGAAGATTGGTACAAAAAAGCGATTCATGCTAATTATATTGATTTTTTTGCTCATTGGATGTTAGCGGATATTTATATGTTAAAAGGGCAAAAGAAAGAGGCTTTAGACGAAATTACAATTGCCAAAATTTTAAACCGCAATAATCCGAGACTAGAACAAAAATTTGAAAGCGTATATGCAGCAAATGGACTTGATTCTACAGACTGGACTTTTAATCCGCAAGTAAAAGTAACTCAAACAATCCCGGATCACGTAAAAGTTGAAGCGGATTCTGTATGGATGATTTATGGTTTGGTCAAAGCAGCTTGGATGTATGAACCGGGGTATAGGGAATCGGAATTGAAAAAAAGTTCCCGGCCTGATCTTGAAGTTTGGGAATGCATCTCTGGGTTGTCAATAGGACTTGATAAGGGATGGAAAATCCCAGTGATTCAGAAGTTACAGAAAGCTTTGAATTTGAATATGTTGTCGGAATTTATCTTTTATGAAATCGATCTTTTAGAAGACCCTACATTGTCTTTGTATTTGGAAAAAGAAGAGATCGAAAAATTAAAAAACTATGTGATTATGATGCATCGCTAAAATTGGCGGTTTTTTGCTTTGATCGGTTGTTATATGCATGAATTGTTCTGGATGATGGTAAAGGCGTTTTGAATTTCAGTTTTTTTGTTTACATTTAAGTTGTGTTTGTTGGGAGACAGGCTTTGCAAGTTCGGAGGTTTTTGTGGATAGCGGTTTTTCACATAGTCCTTTTGATTCTGTTGCGAAACATATTCCAGGAGGTGTTTTTGTCTATTCTGCAGAAGAAGATGACTCGTTTCTGTTTGTCAGTGAAAATATGCTTGCAATGCTCGGTTATACGAAAGAAGAATTTGATAAGAAATTTGACGGTCGTTTTTCACAGATGGTTTATGCTGAGGATCGTGAGAATACAATAAAATCAATTCGGGAGCAGATTGCGATTACTCCTTTTGATACCTGCTTTTATCGGATTGAGAAGAAAGATGGAACGCTTATTTCTGTACATGATGAGGGACATATTGTCATAGATAAGCAGGGAAAACGCTGGTTTTATGTGGTTATAATCGATATTACGGAATCCGCCAATGCGAGTAAGAATCTGGCTATCCAGAATCAGGAATTGAAGCAATTGATAGATCGGATCCCTGTTCGGATAGTTGTTTATAAGTACGATAAAGATTTTTTCCAGATTGTAGCCACAAATGGCTATTTGAATGATCATACTCGATTTAAAATGCCAGTTTTTTTGAATGATATGTCACGGGAGGAAATCCGCCGCTTTGTTTATGCGGAAGATTTACCGCAAGCCATTGCTTTTTTTGGAAGGCTCTTCAGCGGAGAAAGGTCTTCTGATGAATTGACGTATCGGATTTTATTGAATTCCGAAGAAGGGTTTATCTGGTATCATTGCAGTGCCATACGGATGCCCCAAGAGGATGGTTCCGTGCTGATTTATGCAGTATACACGGATGCCACTTATCAAAAAATTAGAGAGGAAAATTTTAATCGGATCATTCAAGAAGTGTTAGTGAGGAATCCGAACTCTTTGTTTGCGTTTCGCTTGAATTTGTCTCAAAATCTCTGTTCGGAGTGCCATGGATCTTTGGCTTATACCCGTCAGTTTTTGGAAGCAAAGAATGCCGATGAATTTTTAGGGAAGATTTCTTCTGAAATTACGGATCCGGCGGAAGCAGAAAATTTTTTGAAAGCTTATAATCGAGAGGCTTTGCTGCAAAAATATCAGCAGGGAATTGACAAAATTTCTACCACATACCACCGCTTTGTGGAAAATGGAGAATCTCATTGGGTGACGACGGATTTCCATATTTTGCAAAATCCTTTTACAAAGGATATTGAAACGATCGCTTATTCTGTAGATTCCGATCGCGCGCGGAAAGAAGAAATCATTGCTTCTATAACAAGCGAAGAATATGATTTTATCGGGCTTATTAACGTAGCGACGGAGAAAATTTTTTATTACTATCCATTAGATAATGCGGTACTAAAAAAATTGATGAATATAAATTATTCGGAAAGTCTTCAAAAGGTGGGTGAATGCTTTTTGTCGGCACAAGAAAAAGCTAAATTTTTTGAAAACTTTCATTTGCAGAATATAATAGGAAAACTTAAAATTATGCCTGTATATAGCGCATCTTATTCTTGTTTAGATGCTGCTGGAAAATTTCAGAGAAAACAAGTGCGTTTCCGCTATTTTGAAAAGGACCAGAGCGAAATTTTATTTTTGCAAAGCGATGTGACAGATGCTTTTGAACATGAAGAGATGTATATGAAGCAACTCCGCAAGGCCCTTCGCAGCGAGAAGAAAGCGACAAAGATGAAAACGGACTTTTTTGGCTATGTGAGCCATGATATGCGAACTCCGCTGAATGCTATTCTGGGATATGACCGTTTGGCTTTGGATTCACAAAATGTGAATGAAATTAAAGAATATCTTCACAAAATTGAAATAGCGGGATCGACGCTTCTTTCTTTGGTAAATGATTCTTTGGATTTACAGAAGATCGAGAGCGGTTTTGCTGAAATAAAACTACAACCGATTGCATGTGAAGAAGTAATCAAAGAAGTAATTACCTCGGTGCAGCCATTGATGGATGAAAAGAAGATCCATTTTACAATAGATAAAAGCCGAGCTTTGATGTCCACAATTAATGCGGATCTGACTGTATTGAAAAAGATTTTTATTAACCTTCTCTTTAATGCTGCCAAATATACCCCTGAAAATGGTCGGGTCGATTTGATTATTGAATGCGTGAAGTTGGAAAAAAATTGTCTGCATGACCGCATTATTATCCGTGACAACGGAATTGGGATGAGCAAAAGCTTCCAAGCAAAATTGTTTGAGCCCTTCTCTCAAGAGCGCACTAAAGAGACTGCGCATATTGGTGGTTCTGGACTTGGACTTTCGATTGTAAAAAAATTGGTAGAAGCTCTCAATGGAAAAATTGAAGTAAAAAGTGAACTCGGCAAAGGTTCTGAATTTATTGTGAATTTGGATTTCGAACGCTTGGATGATAAACCGGCAGAGAAGGAAGAAACCCCAAAATTTTCAGGAAGCGTTTCGGGATTTCATGTGCTTCTTTGCGAAGACAATCCGATGAATATGGAAATTGCTAGAAAGCTTCTTGAAATGTATGGGGCCATAGTTGTTTGTGCTTCGGATGGGGCTGAAGGTCTTCAAAAATTCAGTGATTCGGGGCTATTTGATTTTGATATTATTTTGATGGATGTCCGTATGCCGAATATGGATGGTTATACCGCAGCGAAGAAAATCCGAAAATCCGGGCATCCACAGGCGAAAAGGATCCCTATTCTGGCAATGACGGCAGATGCTTATGCAAGCGATGTGGAAAATGCATTGCAGTCGGGAATGAACGGTCATATTTCAAAGCCGCTGGATCCTGAGAAGATGATTTTTGAAATGGCGCGACTGGTCCGCTCGAAAGATGATGCGCCGGTTTAGTTAGAGAGGGCGGAGTATGGAAATCACGGACGAATTTATTTCTAAATGGGCAAAATTATATCCCGGTGAGCTTGCCGTTTACAAGATTTTGAAAGGTAAGGTGACGGTCCTTTTTTTGTCATCGGGAGTCCCTGCAATTGTTGGAATGGCGAGAGAAGAATTCGATGAAGTTTTGAAGGATGATATACTTCAGATAGTGTTTGAAAAAGATCGGAGTCAAATTTCTTTAATGATAAGCTCCATTATTCAGACTAAAGAAGATGGTGACATTACCTATCGTGTTAAGCATAAAACAAAAGGTTTTGTTTGGCTCCATGCAAAAAACCGCTTTTTGGGAATGATGGACGGTGCTCCTGTTTTGGCATCTGCTTTTTTGGAAACTTCGCTTGAATCAGAAGAACAGAAAATTTTGCTGGATAATTCAAGCGCCATTATTTATGTGGTGGATCAGAAATCACACGAACTTTTGTTTGCCAATGAGGTCGCGCTGAAATTTTGGGGACATGGCAATTATGCCGGAGTTCCTTGCCATAAGTATATCAATAACTTAGATGCAATGTGCCTGTGGTGTTCTCTTCCTCTGATGAAAAATGGAAAGGCCCATTCTCCAGCATCGTTTGTTCCTGGAATCAACCGCTGGTTCGATATTGATTGCTGCGATATGAATTGGCACGGTATTCCGGCGATAGCAATATATGCAATTGATGTTACGGATCGGATGAAGATTCAAGAGGAAATCAAACGGCGAAAAGAAGAGCTCGAAAGAATTATAGATAACATTCCTGGTGGTGTAGGAATTCTCCATGAAGAAAATGGAACGTTTTATCTAGATTATGCAAATGACGGCTGTTTCAGCGTTCATCATAATACGAAAGAAAATTTGCTTGGGGCCAGAGTGAGAAACGTGGTCTATAAGCCGGATCTACACTTGCTGATTCAGGAGTACAACCGCATTAGAGTACAGCAACATGCTTGTGGCGAAGCGACATATCGGGTTACGGGCTCTGATGGCAGCTTGTGTTGGGTGAACGTTCAGTTTAGGAAAGCGTTCGTAAAGGATGAAAAGCAATATTATTATGCAACCTTTGCTGATATGGATAAGCAAAAATCGGTAGAAGAAGAAGGCAAAAAAATCCGTTTAATGTATGATTCTGCTGCAGAGAATGTGCGATTGTTGATTTGGGAATATGATATAGATACTCATGGTGTAACGCTTGCGGATAATCCTTTTACAAAGGAAGTCTGCCGCAAGTTCAATGTTCCCAAAGATATTGATGATGTCTTAGCTTTTATGAAGCCTCATTTCATAGGCGATTCTTTTGAAAAATTTTTACAGGCGCATTATGCTATTGAACAGGGTGCGAAAAAATCTTCTTGTGAAGTTTGGTATAAAATAACAACAGAGCAAGAAGCTCTCTGTGAGTTGGTAAATTATACAACAATTTTTGATGAAGATGGAAAGCCTGTCAAAGCTTTTGGCATTGGTCAAAATATTACAGCACAAAAGTTGGAAGAGCGAAAATATAATTTGATGTTCCAGCAATTTTCGGAATCGGATCCTGATTCCGTATGCGCTTTTCAATTGAACTTGACGAAGAATATTTGTGTGAATGGGAAAAGTTCCAATCCGTGGATTATAAAATTCCTGAAGCTGAATTCTGTTGATGAACACATGAAAGCAGTTTCTTTAATGATTTTGGATAATGAGAAAAAACAGGAGTTTGCAGAAAATTTCAATCGCATTAAATTGATGGAAACGTTCCAAAAGGGCATTTCGCAATGTTTTTTTGAATATCCGATTTGCTTTTCTTCTGGAGATGTTCATCGAGTTAGAACTGTAGCCAATATGATCCGGAATCCGTTGACGGGAGATATTGAAGCAACGACTCTTGCGACGGATGTAACGGAACGAAAGCAAAATGAAGATATTATCGAACGCTTGACTAGGGATAGCGCGGATTTTATCGGCATCATCGACATCCAGCAACATATTTTTGAATTCCTCAATTATTCTTGGGACTGCGATAAGATGCAGGTCAATCAAAAGCGATCGTATGAGGAAATGCTTCGATTTGTGAGCAATTCATATATAGACGAACCAGAAAGGCCTGCTTTTATGAAGGCCTTGTCTTTGGAGTTGCTGAAGAAAAAGCTAAGTGTTCATGGCCGTTATATGTTCACATATAATTTTTATGATGGTAAGGGCGGAACGCTCAAGAAACAGCTTCTTTTTACTTGGCTGAATTCAGAGAATGAAAAAATTTTTGTGTCGCAGACGGATTTGACTTCTTCGTATGAGCAGGAACAAAAACGGTTGCGGGAATTACAGGATGCGTTGCATATCGCAGAGGCTGCAAATAAGTCAAAAACAGAATTTGTCTCTCGAATCAGCCATGATATCCGGACGCCTATCAGCATTGGCATCAGTATGATTGATTTTGCTTTTGAAGATATAGACAATCGCGAAAAGTTAATAAACGATTTGAAAAAAATCAAATCTTCTAATACCTTCTTGTTGAGCCTTATCAATGATGTGCTGGATATTTCAAAAATTGACAGCGGTCGGATGGAACTCAAACCGGAATTTTATATATATCATGATTATGTTTCCAATATACGGAATATGTTTGAGCCTCTTTGTGCCCAGAATGGAATTACTTTTTCTATCGAACATAAAAAAGAAATCCCGTATGTCATTTTTACAGATAAAACGAGAATCAATCAGATTTCATTGAATTTGCTTTCCAACGCGGTGAAATATACACCCCGTGGTGGATTTGTTTCGTTCGTTTCGGATAATTCTGTGGGCGCTGATGGGATAATGCATTTTAGCTTTGAAGTGCGGGATACGGGAATTGGAATGAGCCCTGAGTTCCAAAAAAATATGTTCCAACCTTTTGTTCAGGATTTACACAATGTGGAGCGCATGAAGCTTGCTGGTGGAACGGGGCTTGGACTTTCGATTGTGAAGCATATCGTCGATTTTATGGGAGGAACGATTTCTGTCAAAAGCGGGCTTGGTAAAGGGACTGTAATTCGCTGCGACATTCCGATGCGGGACGCTTCTAAAATGCCGGGCTATGAAAGCTATGGTAAAGATATTCCTATCGGGAGGCAAAATGTTCGGGAATTGTCCGGGAAGGTGCTTCTTGCAGAAGACAATCCGATGAATGAGGAAATTGCCCGTCGCATCTTGGAAAACTTTGGCTTGAAAGTCGATCACGCTGAGAATGGTCAAAAGGCTTTGGAACTTTTTAAAGCATCGAAGTCCGGCGAATATGGGGCTGTCTTGTTGGATATCCAGATGCCGATTCTCGATGGATATGCGACTTCAGAAATGATCCGTTTGTTGAAACGGCCCGATGCGAAAACAATTCCTATTATGGCGATGACTGCGGACGCGTTTGAGGATGCGGTAACTCAAGCGAAAAATGCCGGAATGAACGATTTTATTACAAAGCCGCTAGATCCTTTTAAAATTTTCGAGACGCTAAAACAATATATGTAAACCTTGATTATTCATTTTTCTGTTTTGGGGCCTGCTTGCGTGTGAGGCTAAATGCGCGGTGCTTAAAGATGAAGAACGGACTTGTCGCTCCAACGGCTAGCATGGATACGACGCCGATGGTGACGATTCCGTTCGAAAGGAATTGCTGCATATAATTGACGCCTGTGGAGGGCTCGTTCAGTGCTTGCAAGAACATCACCAAGTAGAAAATGGTGCGGTACGCATAAATTCCTGGAATCATTGGGAGAAGTGCTGGAATATATAATACGGGGAGCGGACAGCGTGCGCGGCGCCCAAGTCCGAGGCTTCCCATCCCAATTGCAAAAGAAGAAATAAGGGAAGCGGTTGCAATGTCCATGTCTGCATAGTGCATGAGGGAATAGCGGAGGGCGTGACCGATGGCTGCAAGTATTGCAATCCGCGGATATGCGCGCTTGGGTGGATCGGAGATGGCTCCGAAGCCGATTGCCGCGATTGCTGCGAACGTCCCGTCTAAAAGGATATCAAGGGCAATCATACAATACCGTCCTTTACGAGCATGAGTGTTGCAGAAAGCCCGATAGCTAAGCATACAACGAGCAAAAATGCATTGATGAGCCGGCTGAAGCCGATGAGTACATGGCCTTCAACGATGTCAATAACTCCGTTTATAAGAGGAACTCCCGGGACTAGGAAAAGGACGCTGGTGGCAAGAGCTATTTCAGAAGTACAATCGAGAAGAAGAGAAATGGACGCGCAGAGTGAAGCCGCAAAAGCAGAAAGGATAAAAATCAGATAGTGGTTGATTCCCTTGGCTTGGAGTTTCTGCTTGATGGAAAACCCGAGAAGCGTGGAGACGAATACGATTGCCATTGCAGAGAGGTTGCCGCCGAAGAGCCTGCAAAAAGAGGCATTGGCGAGTCCTACTGCGATAAGGAGAAAATACGGGTTCCCTCTCGGTTTTTGGATAAGTGCATTGAAGCGCGTCTTGATCTCTTCAAGCGTCAAGTTTTCGTCGATGCTGTCCCAACTGAGGGCCCCTAAGTCCGTGTTGCGCGTGAAGCTGATGGGGAGCGCGGGAATAGGGAGAACTCGTGAAACGGTTTCCCGGCTTTCTCTCTCGTACACGCTGAGAATCATTGTCTTTTGAAAAGTGGAAAAGAGAATTTCTACGTCTTGCGAAACGCCTATGCGTTGTGTACAGCGGAGCGTGCGCGAAGTATGTACGCCGGAACCTTGCATATAGGTTGCATAATTTGCAACGAAGTCTAGAATATCAAGGAGTTCTTCTTTTGTTTTCATAGGGAAGAAGGTTCCTTCAGTTAAAGGATAAAATAAATTTACTAAATATATGCTTAGTTTAAAGATGGTAATTCGAGGAATATTCCTATGCTTCTTCTGTACGGACTTTTGATTCCTTTTTTAGGCACGACTCTAGGTGCGGCGAGCGTCTTTTTTTTGAAAAAAGAGTTAAAGATGCCTGTGCAAAAACTGATGCTTGGCTTTGCTTCGGGGGTAATGGTGGCAGCTTCGGTGTGGTCGCTGTTAATTCCTGCGATGGAAAAATCAAGCACAATGGGGCGTTTCGCGTTTATGCCGGCGGCAATCGGTATGTTGATGGGAATGGGATTTTTGTTCGCCCTGGATGAACTTATTCCGCATTTGCACATGAATTCAACAGTGCCTGAAGGGCTTCGATTCAATCTAAAAAAGACGACGATGCTTTGTTTGGCGGTAACTCTACACAATATTCCCGAGGGAATGGCGGTGGGTGTTGTATTTGCGGCGGTACTTGCAGGGAATTCCGGAATTGAATTTGCGGGCGCTATAGCGTTAGCGATAGGAATTGCTGTGCAGAATTTTCCAGAAGGGGCAATTATATCAATGCCGCTTGCTGGTAGTGGAAATGGGAAGTTGAAATCATTTGTCTATGGGGTGCTTTCAGGCGTCGTGGAACCGATTGCCGCCGTGTTTACGATACTCCTCACAAATTTTGTCGTGCCTTTGCTCCCCTATCTCCTGTCTTTTGCTGCTGGAGCGATGTTGTATGTAGTCGTCGAAGAATTGATTCCTGAAGCATCGAATGGGGAGCATTCCAATAATGGGACGATCGGTTTTGCTGTCGGATTTGTTCTGATGATGTCGCTCGATGTGTCGCTCGGATAAAAAAAGTTCTCCCTTTTTGGGAGAACCGATTTAGAAAATGTGAATCTGCTATTTCACTTGATCCCAGGAGCGGATGCTTCCCGTGTAGATTTCGCGGAGTTCGCTCAAGCGGAGTTCGCTTCTCGGGTTCTTTGTGTTGACGATGACAGCGATGCCGTCTCGGGCGATAGCCATGCTTTTGAGGGTTTCGGCTTCGCTCGGTTTAAGCTCGCGGCTTGCCATGCCGATGTCGCAAGTACCTTCCTTGGCGGCGAGCATTCCGGAAGAAGAATCGTTTGTCTGAATTTCAATTTCTACGCTCGGGTTGAGCTTGATATAGGCTTCCTTGAGCTTTTCCATTGCGGGCGATACGCTCGAAGATCCTGCAATGACAAGCTTGCCAGTGAGTTTTTTGCTTTCGTAAGTCTTGCCTTCTGAAACGCTCACATAGCCGTTATCATCGACTACTTGTTGCCCCAAGTTGCTGAGGATAAAGTCTATAAAGTCCTGTGCAAGAGGGCTTGCTTCGCCCTTGATTGCGATGTTGAATGGGCGCGAAATGGGATAGCTGCCTGTTTTGACGCTCATTTTATCCGGTGCGACTCCGTCGATTTTGAGTGCTTTCACTGTCGAATTGAGCGAACCCAGCGAAATGTAGCCGATGGCGTAATCGTTGCCTGATACGGTTGACATGACACCTTGCGTTCCGTCTATTGTGAGAGCTTCTTTGGTGGTGATGTCTTTTTTCTTGCCGTCCTGCTTGATGAGGACTCCGGCGAGTTCTACAAAAGCATCTCTGGTTCCAGAACCCGCTTCGCGGGTAATTACAGAAATTTCGCGCGTTGCATCGAATCCTTCTTTTTTAGCGGTTTCTTCTTTGCCGCTGCACGAGGCGATAATTCCAAGCGCAGCGAGTGCTGCGATGGCAATTGTTAGTTTATTCTTATTCATCTTGTTCTCCTTATTGTTAACCCTTGTTTGTTTTTTAATTCTCTCTTCTTTTTGGAAGACACGCATAAGTTAAATGCCGAGTGTAAAAAGGGAGAAGTGAGTTAAGTAAATTCAAAGTAAAACGTTCTACTTTAGAACTTTTTTTCTTCAAAAATTTACTTTGCAATCTCTTTAATCTTTACAATCGCCTCTTAAATTCAGTGTGCTAAACAAAATGGGTTTACACCCAAAGGAGAAAGAAAAATGATGAATATGAAATATGCTCAAACCGTTCTTGCGCTGCTTGCGATTGCAGGCCTTGCTAATGCGGAAGGCGAATTTGGCCTTACAGGAAACGTTCAAACTCAGGCTACTAAGGCCCTCTACGATAATGATACAGATGAAAACTTGAGCAGTTTCTTCTTTCGCTCCAATTTCGGAGGTAAATATACATCCGATGATTTTGATGGTGAAGTGAATATCCGCATGTATGCGACCAAATTCGGAAATGTTTCTGGACAGGACCGTTTCCAAGCGGATACCTATTACGGGAATTATAAATGGGCCCTTAGTTCAAGTAAGCTCAATTTGAAGCTCGGCCATTGGAAAACGGATTATAGCCGCGGAGGAAACTTCGGAAGCTATGTTGACCAACTTGTTTCCAAGCGCGGATTTTTGGCTAGAGATTATTCACATGATGCTTTTGAGCTTGGCTGGCAAGCAGGGCCTTCGACACTCACGGCAATGCTTGCGACGAGCGATGCCAAGTTCAATACGGGCTATGTGAAAGTTGAAGATAAACTAAAAATTGCCGATCCTTTTGAAGTGAATTTGGGATACCGCGTAAATGCGATCGACCCTATTCAATACACGGCGGTTATGACGCATCGCATGGATTTGCGCGCAAATTTTGAAGTGATGCCTAAGTTCAGCGTGTATGGCGAAGTTGCGGCAATCATCACGGGAAAGGATGATGCGGTAAATGATTCAAGCATTTCGGAAGGAACGGCAGTAAAGCCGGAATACAAGCAAGATACAAATTATTTCCCGTTCTATGTGGGTTTGGAAATCCCGACTGCTGGAATTTTTGACAAAGCCTTTGTAGAAGTGGAATATGTGAAAGACCGTGATGAATTGAATGCAGATGCGGATAATGCGGCATGGACTGTAGGGATTGTAAAAAAGATCGGCTCCCGCACCAAGGCGCAAGTTTCTGCTTATAGCGAAAAAGAAATTTCAGATGTCGCGCTTGCTGCCCGGATATCAACGACGATTAAGTGAATTATTCGTTACGGAGGGGAGGAAAAGACGCGGTTCGAAAGTATCGCGTCTTTTTATAATGCGTTCTCTCCCAGCAAAAGCTCGGAGCCTATAATTCGGCAGATGGCAACGGATTGGAATTGCGATATAGAACCGGATAAAAATGAAATAGGCCTATGAAATTCGCCTCTTTTTTGAACGCAACTCTTTACAAAGACTTTACATGAAGCGGCTCTGGCTTTTTACAATGCGCAGCTAACTTATTGGCGTTAGAAGAGGAATAAAAATGAAACTCAAGAAATGGAATAATTTGAAAGAAAAAACAATGTCAGGAGTGTTCTTGCTCTCCGCGACGGCGTCCATTTTGTTCGTTGCCCTGATTTGCATTTTCCTGTTTGCGAATGGAATTCCCGCAATACTAAAAATTGGCGTTGCGAATTTCTTATTCGGACGGGAATGGGCTCCGACGGATGAGCCCGCTTTGTATGGCATTTTCCCCATGGTTTTAGGAAGTTTATATGTGACTATTGGTGCTCTTGTCATAGGTGTATTTGTCGGATTACTTTCTGCGGTGTATCTCGCAAAATTCTGTTCGGAAAAAATTCACAAAAAATTAAAGCCCGCGGTGGATCTTCTGGCGGGTATTCCTTCGGTGGTTTATGGATTTTTCGGCTTGGTCGTGATTGTGCCCTTTGTCCGCGAAACGTTCGGCGGTAGCGGGGCGAGTATTCTATCGGCTTCCGTCCTTTTAGGAATCATGATTCTGCCGACGATCATTTCAGTAGCAGAGGCTTCTATAAGAGCGGTGCCAGATAGCTATTATGAAGGGGCACTTGCCTTGGGTGCTACTCACGAGCGGAGCGTTTTCTTTGCAGTGCTTCCGGCGGCGGCATCTGGAATTACGGCGGGCGTCATTCTTGGTTTTGGCCGGGCGATCGGCGAAACGATGGCAGTGATTCTCGTAGCGGGAAACCAGGCGCGCGTGCCGACGGGAATTTTGGCAGGCGTGCGCACATTGACGGCGAACATTGTGCTGGAAATGGGCTATGCGACGGACCTTCACCGCGAAGCGCTGATTGCGACGGGCGTTGTGCTCTTCGCATTTATTTTAGTCGTCAATCTTCTTTTCTCGATCCTTAAAAATCGGAGTAGAATATGATTCAGGTTCTTGAAACATATAAACGCTCTCCGCTTTCGCTTTTTTTACGGATTGCGGTAACGTTTGCGATGCTAGTGACGCTTGTGACGATGCTCTTCCTTGTAGGCTATGTGCTGGTACAGGGAATTCCATACGTAAAGCCTTCTCTTTTTTCCTTTCACTATACCTCTGAAAATGTTTCGTTTTTACCATCTATTTTTACGACGATCGTGATCGTGTTCGGAGCCATTGTTATAGCGGGGCCGCTCGGAATTTTTGCCGCAGTTTACCTAGTGGAATATGCGCATCGCGGAAATAAAATCGTTTCACTGGTGCGGCTTACGGCTGAAACTCTTTCTGGAATTCCGTCGATTGTTTTCGGGCTTTTTGGAATGCTCTTCTTTGTTACGACGCTCCATTTTGGTTATTCCATCGTTTCGGGAATTTTGACTATTTCGATCATGATCCTTCCGCTGATTATGCGCACCACCGAAGAAGCGCTCAAATCAGTACCGGATAGCTACCGCGAAGGTTCATATGGCCTTGGCGCGGGCAAGCTCCGCACGGTGCGCTCTGTAGTGCTCCCGGCGGCGATACCTGGAATTTTGGCGGGTATTATTCTTGCGATTGGTCGTGTAGTTGGAGAAACGGCGGCATTAATTTATACAGCAGGAACAGTCGCTGACTTCCCAAAAGGAATCTTTTCATCTGGCCGCACACTTGCTGTGCATATGTTTGAACTTTCGCATGAAGGGCTGCATTTTGGAGAGGCTTATGCAACGGCGGTCATTTTGATGGTGCTCGTACTCATCATCAATTGGATTTCAAACGTTATTGCTAGCAGGATTGAAAAATTATGAACACAGATAAAATTACAATCAAAAATATGGATTTGTATTACGGAAAGTTTCACGCGATAAAAAATGTGAACTTGAATGTGCATACAAAAGAAATAATGGCATTTATCGGGCCTTCGGGCTGCGGCAAGAGCACTCTTTTGAAATCGCTCAACAGGATGAACGACTTAGTGGAAGGCTGCCGCATTACGGGCGAGATCCGTTTGGATGACGAAAACATCTATGGCAATATGGATGTGAATGTTCTCCGCAAGCGAGTAGGAATGGTATTCCAGAAGCCGAATCCGTTCCCGATGAGCATTTACGACAACATTGCGTTTGGCCCGCGCACGCATGGAACCCGCTCTCGATATGCATTGGATGAAATCGTCGAGAAATCGCTGAAGTGCTCTGGCGTATGGGACGAAGTCAAGGACCGCTTAAAAAAAAGTGCTCTCGGGCTTTCGGGTGGGCAACAGCAGCGCCTGTGTATTGCAAGGGCCTTAGCCGTGTCGCCGGAAGTGCTGTTGATGGATGAGCCTACAAGTGCGCTGGATCCGATTTCTACTTCTAAAATCGAAGACTTGGTGATGGAACTTAAAAAGGACTATACGATTGTAATGGTGACGCATAATATGCAGCAGGCAACGCGCGTTTCCGACAGAACGGCATTCTTTTTGTTAGGAGAAGTGATAGAAGTGAACAAAACCGAAACGCTGTTTTCTGTGCCGAAAGATAAGCGGACAGAAGACTATATTACAGGGAGATTTGGATAATGCGTATAAAATTTGAATCACAGTTAGAGACTCTCAATAACAGCATCATAGAAATGGGGGCGCTCGTCGAAGAATCCATTGGCGATGCGACAGAAGCTCTTTTGAACATGGACATTGTCCTTGCTCAAAAGAATGTGGATTTCGACAAGGAAATAGACCAAAAGATGAAGGAAATAGAGAGCTTATGCTTAAAGCTCCTTTTGAGCCAACAGCCTGTAGCTAGGGACTTGCGGCTGATTTCCGCATCGCTCAAAATGGTGAGTGATTTGGAGCGCATCGGCGACCAGTGTGCGGATATATCGGAAATTGTACTTACAATGTCCAAAGATGCAAAAATTGTGCAATTGGATGCGATTCCCCCAATGTCCGCGGCGACGATAAAGATGGTCTCTCAGAGCGTGGATGCTTTTGTCCGCCGGGATTTGACGCTAGCGCACCGTGTTTGCGACAGCGATGATGAGGTGGATAGTTTGTTTGTTTCCGCTAAGAAGGAATTGGTGAACGCTATTGAAAGGAATTCGAGCAATGCAGAAAGCGTGATCGATTTTGTGATGGTTGCCAAGTATTTGGAGCGAATCGGAGATCACGCTGTGAATGTTGCCAAGTGGGTCATTTTCTCGATTACGGGAAATCACGGCGGCGTGAGTCTTCTCAGCGGTGCAGAAGAGATTACGGATAAATAGCTCGCTTTCTTAAAAATTACAATCCAAAATACGATCTGCTATTGAAATAAAATCGGCATAACGGTCTCTCGTTTTGCCTTATTGGCGGGCTTTCGGCTCTGCATCTTTGAACCCATTTGATCGCCCATTTCCTTGCGTTATTAAGCTAGGGTCCAGATTTTTTATTAATGGAGGGGATCTCAAACCGCAGTACTTGAAGATCGCTAAAAACAAGTTTCGATCCGCTGCTTGGATCAGAGTGCTTTGCGAAGCCCAATATACTTGGATGGAAGTGAGTTGAATATAATATTATTATCTTTTATTTAAAATCGGGAGTTTGTATGCATAAAATATTACTTGAATTTGTATTAATATGTGCAATGGTTTCTTTTATCGCTTGCGATAAGGATAGTTCAACCTCACCATCTATAGAAAGCAGCTCATCATCTGGTGCAAGTAGTTCTTCTAGAGAAAGCATGTCTTCTTCAAGTATTCAGAGCTCTAGCGCAACCTCTACAGTAAATACCACGGTATCTTTACAACGATTGATGTATCTCGCTGGTTTTAACGCCGCTTGTATGAGCGTCATGAAAGGAACATCGATCGGTTATCCTATGTATGGTTATACACCTAGCATTGTATGTTCTGAGGATGGCTGGGTGGATGATCCAGAAGGAGTATTTCAAGCGCTTCTTGGTGATTTTGGTTTAAATGTTGTCGTTGAATTGATGAAACGCTCAGGCCAAGATTATATACCAGAAAATATGCCGATAGACTCGGTACAGGTAATTTCTGTTCTCAATGATTTTTTTGAAGAATAAAAAACTTTAGATTTTTTCTATTTCTTCAATTTCAGTCCATCGCTGAATGCTGTGCCGACAACCGTACCGACTTTCAAATAGGTGTGGTTCACGGGGTCGAATGAGATCGGTTCCAATTTAGCGACATCAATCTTCCCTTCGGTAAGGATGCTCTCATCCGCGGAAACGTTGACGATTTCGCCCACGAGCTGACAGGACTCCGTATCATAACTTACAACGGAGCATTCTAGCGTAAATGGCATTTCTGCAATGAGAGGCGCGTCTACGAATGTGGATTTTACCGCATGGAAGCCGGCCTGTGCAAATTTATCTGAAACTTTATTGCCTGATACAAGCCCCACATAATCACAAGCGACGAGCTGTTTGAGCGTGCCCACGCTCACCGTGAACGCTTTGCGGGATTGCAAATTGGCCGCTGTTTTGTGGTTACTTCCGAGGCAGATGTTTACGCGTGTATCATCACAAATGCCGCCCCATGCAGCATTCATCGCATCGGGAGTTCCGTCTTCTCCATACGTTGCAATGATTAGAACCGGTTGCGGATATAAATAAGCTTTAGCACCAAAATTTTTTCTCATGATTTATACCTCTTAATATTTGAAACTCTAAAGATTAAAATACAACATTTCGCTATTCCATGTCATCTTCCTAAAAAAGAACCGGGGTTTTAAATGGAGAAAAACGGGAGAAGGGGATCTAAAAGGCCTAAGTAGCGAGCATTATGGGCCTTTTTCAAATTTTTATAAGAAGCCCTTAAAAAGATCTTACCCGCAAAATTTATTTTTTAAATATTAGGATAAATTATTCACAGCAGCAGAAAAAGGAAGGAATACAAAATGTCCATCTCGAAGATACGATTTTCTTCACTGTTCGGAAGTCTTTTAATTATGGGAATGCCTCTCTGGAGCTCTCCGAGTCCCGATTCCATTTTTACGGAAGTCTCCAATCTCGTCCGCTCCCAATTTTTTAACGCCAACTTTGTACGGGATTCCCTTCCCGCTCTGGAGAAAGAATTCCGCCCCCAGTTTTCAAAGGCCTCCGCAACGGATGTCCCGCTCCTGATGCAAAAATTTCTTGCAAGGCTCGGCGCCTCTCACACCGAATATCTTACACCGGACGATCCTGCTTACTACCAGCTTGCGGCCACATTCCAGATGCCGGGAATCACAT
>Ga0172377_10001470_pt1 | contig 23798 bp, 20 predicted proteins | sample Pumphouse3metaG_FD_119749 | JGI IMG/M metagenome (GOLD analysis project Ga0172377, IMG submission 119749) | Leachate microbial communities from a municipal landfill in Southern Ontario, Canada - Pumphouse #3 metaG | ecosystem: Engineered > Solid waste > Landfill > Unclassified | place: Canada... | reverse complement strand
TGCCGCAACGGCGACGGCCTTTGCCGGCGTGAGAGCCGTCATTTTAGAATTGACGTTCACATAGAGTTCGGAGGCGCTTTCCGCATAGACGGATTTACCGTCGAAATAGACCTTTTCAACGTCCATGTCCGCCGAAGCGTCCTTACTCGTGTAGCATTTGGACTTCACGACCTGATTGTAAGAAATCCCGGCAGGAACGGAGAATGCGGAAAGGTTGCCCTTGTACTGACCTTCGCGGCCTTCGTAAAGCTGATATGTCGTCGGGGCGTCACCGAACGGATCTTCGAATTTCTGACGGATGAAGAAACGGCCCGACTGTACGTTGTCCACGGTGCCCGTGGAAGAAATTTTCAATGTTCCACCGAATTCGGCAGCGATATAATCGTCGGGAGAACCGACATCTTCACCAGAGAACCCGGAAATCGTGTAGGAATCGGCCAGTGCCTGTACTGCGGCGAAAAGGCCGGCAATGGCAAATAAGGAAAGACGGTTCATTCAGATAACTCCAATTTTATTAAATCAAGCCAAACACAGAATGATTATCGCAAATATATATATAATCCTTTTTTTGTGGATGAATTTGATTGTTTTTTCTAGCTTGAAAACAGGAAAAATGATGAACGGCAAAGAAAATTGTCATTGCGTGGTCCTCGGCGTAAGTCATAAGACATGTCCTGTGTCCTTGCGTGACCGCCTCGGCTTCTCCGAAGAATCCCTGGAACCGGGGCTTGTGAGCCTCGGAAGGCTTCCCGGACTGAGCGAAGCGGTGATACTTTCCACCTGCAACCGCACGGAAATCTATGCGGCGACCCTTTATCCCGAGACTTTAAGGGATACACTTATTAACTGGTGGGCGGAATTCCGGCGTCTGGAACCGGGAGAACTCATTCCGCATTGCTTTTATCTGACGCATACGGAGGCCGTTTCTCACCTTTATTCCGTCGTTTCCTCCGTGGATAGCCTGGTCCTGGGTGAAAATCAGATCCTGGGACAGGTCCGCGGGGCGTTCCTCAGGGCGGAAAAGACAGGACATTCGGGCTTTTTGCTAAATCACCTCTTCCAGGAGGCGATGAAAGTCGGCAAACGCGTGCGGGAATCCACCGCCATAAGCGAAGGCACCGTTTCCGTTCCTTTCGCGGCAGTTTCCCTGTGCAAAAATGAACTCGGCGGTCTGGAATCGCATGAAATCGGCGTGCTCGGCCTCGGTGAAATGGGCTCTATCGCGGCGGTGAACCTCGCCGCCGCCGGCGCGAAACTCCGCTTTTTCAACCGCACGGAGAGCAAGGCGTTCGCTTTTGCGGAGAAGTATGGCGGCGAGGGCTTCGGACTTAAGGCGCTCCCTGCGCAATTGCCGGAACTGGATGCGCTCATCACCTGTGCGGCGTCCCCGAAGTTCCTGGTGACGCTTCCGATGATACAAGGACATCCACGCCTTGCGAAATCCGTTTATGTGGACATCGGTGTTCCCCGGAACGTCGATCCCGCGATAGCGAATTTCCCCGGCGTGTCGCTTTTCAGCATCGATGATTTAAATAAGGTGGTGGAAACGAACCGCCGCGAACGGCGCAAGTCCGCGGAAGAGGCCCGGGAAATCATCGAGGACGCGGTGGAGGAATTCGCGGAATGGTTCAAGACGCTGAACGTGATTCCGCTGATGCTTGCCATCCGCAGGCATTATGAGGAAATCGGCGATGAACTTCTGCGGAAATGGGAGAACAAAGTCCCGCCGGAAACATTCTCCGCGCTCAAGCGCTATAACGAGGAACTGCTCGCGAAAATTCTTCATGAGCCTTCCGTGCAGCTCAAGAAACTCGGTGCCGCGGGGCTCGGGCTCGAAAGCCGCCTGATCGTCGAAAAACTGCTTGATCTGGATATGACGAAAGAGGAATCCGATGACCGCTGAAAATATTTTCAGGCTTGGCACCCGCGGAAGCGCGCTCGCGCTCGCACAGACGAACATCGTCGCAGACGCTGTCCGTGCGAAGTTCCCCGGGATGCGCGTGGAAGTGGACGTCATCCATACGGCGGGGGACAAGGACCGGGTCCGTTCCCTTGTCGCGTTCGGCGGCGAAGGCGTGTTCGTCAAGGAACTGGAGCAGGCGCTCCTCGAAAACCGCATCGACGCGGCGGTGCATTCTTTGAAGGATGTCCCGGAGGAAATGGACCCGAGGCTCGGGCTCGCCGCTTTTCTGCCGCGTGAATCTCCCTTCGACGTCCTCGTCAGCGGCGGAAAACAGCTCTCGGAACTTCCGCAGGGGTCTCTCGTGGGCACGGGGTCTCCGCGTCGCGTGCTGCAGCTCCGCGCGCTCCGTCCGGATTTGAAATTCACGAATCTTCGCGGAAATTTAGGCTCACGGATAGCGAAGGTGGAATGCGGGGAATTCGCCGCGACGCTTCTTGGCGCGGCGGGCCTGAACCGCCTCGGACTTTCGGACAAAATTTCGCAGGTCTTTTCCCCTGCGGAACTTACGCCCGCGATCGGGCAGGGCATCGTCGCCATTCAGTGCCGGAACTCTGACGGACGCGCCACGGAAACCGTCCGCGCCGTCGGGGATGTGGACACGGAGCTCGCGGCGCGGATGGAACGCCGCTGGATGAAGCTCCTCGGCGGTGGCTGCCGCGTCCCGATGGGAGCGCTCCTGGAGAAGACGGGGGAACGTTATATGTTCCAGGCTTACCTCGCGGACCCGTCGACAGCCGCGTCCGAACGCCAGAAGAAACAGTTTTCCCGCGCGGAACTTGAAGCCGGCGCCCTCGATGCCTTCGCGGATGAATTTATACGCACCTGCCGCTCCCGCGGAATTCCGCTCCCTTCGGACGTGGGGAGCAAGGATGCCCTCCTCAAATTCTGGGGAAATCTTTAATGCTTTTCATCGATACGCGGATAGACGCTCCTCCGGCGGATGCTTTTGCGGAAGCGAAAGCCCGCGGCGATGAACTTGTTCACATTCCCGCGCTCCGGTGCGAGCCTACGGGCGTTGCTCTGCATCTTGACGATTGCGGCGCTGCTTTTGTCGCAAGCCCCCGTGCAGCGAAGATCGCCGCGGGCGCCCTTCTGAAATATAAAGGCGCGGTCTGGGCGGTGGGGAAGACCACGGCGGACGTTCTCCGCGGTTCCGGAATTCCGGTCACGCGGGAAGGATCCACGGGCGGAGCGGCTGCCTTTTTTGCCGGCCTCCGCGCCCGCGGCATTTCTGTTCCCGGACGCATCGCTTGGATTTCAGCCATGGAAACGGCGGAAAACCGGGACGGGTTATCCCGTGAGTATAGATGCGCGATCATGCATTTTCCGGTGTACCGCACCTTTCCGGCGGATATTTCCGGGGAAACGCTTAAAAACCTTCCGCGGCCCCGGACATGGCTTTTTTATTCGGGGAAGGGAGTCGTCGCGCTTCGGCGGTATCTCGCCCCGGAAGACCGGGTGGAACTTCACGGAAAGAGCGCAGCCCGGGCCGGCGCTGATATTTTGAAAGCAAGCATAATGCAACTTTGACGACTTTCGGATGTGCCATCCGATTGCTATATTTGAACATATACTGATTGATAAATGATAAATACGGGACAATCGGTGTCCCAAGGACAAAATTGTATGGATTTATATGTTCTTGTCGTAGGTGCCCTGTTCACTTTGGCGACTTTTGATATTGTGAACGGAGTGAGCAACGATGCGTCCAATTTTCTCGGTTCGGCTGTAGGTTCCAAAGCTTTTACATTCAAAACGATCATCATCATAGCGGCTATCGGCATATTTGTCGGAGCCACTTTTTCTAACGGGATGATGGACGTCGCCCGCCATGGTATTTTTCAGCCCCAGTATTTCTACTTCGATGAAATCATCGCCATCTGCGTGGGCATGATGCTCACGGACGTGATTCTCCTCGATGTGTTCAACACTTTCGGAATGCCGACGTCCACCACGGTATCGATGGTGTTCGATCTTCTCGGCGGTTCGTTCGCCATATCGATTCTCAAGATCGTCAAGTCGGATGGAATGTATTCTCTGGGACAGCTTATCAATACGGCGAAGGCGCTATCGGTGATCTTCGCCATTTTTGTATCCGTCGCCCTTGCGTTTTCCGCGGGCCTCATCGTGCAGTACATCTCCCGCCTGCTTTTCACGTTCGGTTACAAGGCCCGGATGAAGTATTTCATCGGACTTTTCGGCGGCGCGGCGATGAGCGCGATGGTCTATTTCGTCATCTTCCGCGGGCTCAAGGGATCAGTCCTCGCGCTTCCGCCTTCCGTGCATCAGTATGCGCTGGAAGTCGTCCTGGTGAGCTTTGTGTTCTTCGGCCTTCTTTCTCACGTCCTGTATCTGCTGAAGATCAACGCTTTTAAAATGATCGTCGCTTTCGGCACATTCTCGCTCGCGCTTTCCTTCGCGGGGAACGACCTCGTGAACTTCATCGGCGTGCCTCTCACGGGACTTTCCGCGTTCCAGTCTTATGCGGGCAGCGGACAGGCTCCGGATCACGCGCTGATGACCGTGCTGATGGGCTCGGAAAAGAGCCAGTGGTGGATTCTTTCGCTCGCGGGCATCCTGATGATTTTCGCGCTCGCATTCTCCAAGAAGACGCGCAAGGTGCTGAACACTTCCGTTTCCCTCGCTTCGCAGGGCTCCGCGGACGAACTTTTCGGCACGAGCCCTGTCGCCCGCGCGATCGTGCGCTGGACGCATTCCATCGCTGAGACCCTAGTAAGCGTCGTTCCCGCTCCGGTGCGCCAGTGGGTGGATTCCCGTTTCGATGATAACAAGCTTCAGCTCGAAGGCGACGGCGCCGCATTTGACCTCATCCGCGCTTCCGTGAACCTTGTGCTCGCGGGCCTCCTGATTTCGCTCGGCACATCGTTCCAGCTTCCGCTTTCCACGACTTACGTGACGTTCATGGTGACGATGGGAACATCCCTCGCGGACCGCGCCTGGGGCCGCGAAAGTGCCGTTTACCGCATAACGGGCGTGCTTTCCGTGATCGGCGGCTGGTTCATCACCGCGTTCGCCGCGTTCTGCAGCTGCTTCGTCATCACGCTCTGCGCTTACCTCGGCGGCATTCCCGTTATCATGCTTCTCTTTGTCATCGACCTCACGATCATCATCCGTTCGCACATCCGCTTCCACAAGAAGTCGGAGGAAAAGAACGACTCCGCGGAACGTTTCCGCGCGATCATGAAGGCGGAAGACGGCGCCGAAGTTCTCCGCCTGCTACAGGAACATCAGACGCAGGAATGGGGCTGGTTCCTCGTGTGGGCAGAAGATTCCTACCGCGACATCATTACCGGCTTTACGGATGAAGACCTCGATCTTCTCCGCTCCGTCAATCAGAAAATTCAGGAAGAGAAAGATCACGTCAAGCTTCTCAAGAGCCAGGGCACGCTCTGCTCCCGCAAGATGATTTCCGAAAACTCCGTGATTAAGCGCTTCTTCCTTTACCAGGCGAACGATTTTGCGAGCGACCTTGTGCTCAGCATGCAGCAGATTTGCGAACCGTGCCTGCAGCACGTGGATAACCATTTCACGCCCCCTGAAAAATATCAGCAGGACATTCTGCTGGAACTGATGCCGCAGATCCGGGATTTCATCGAAGACTGCGCGCGCACCGTTCTCAACCGCAAGTACGAGAACTACAAGGACTTGGCGGAACGTGGGCGCGAAATCGGCGGGCGCATCGTGGACATCCGCAAAACGGAACTTTATACGATCAAGGGCGATGAATCCAATACTCGCGCCGACATGGTGTACCTCACGGTGCTCTACGAATCCAAGGCGCTCATGGACTGCGCACTCTACCTGGTGAAGGCGAGCCGCAAACTCATGACGGACATCGTGGATACGACGGAAGTCCGCAAGGTCATCGACGTGCAGGAAGATCATCCGGTCGAACCGGAAAACGCCTGACTTATTTGTACAAGTTTATACGATGAGTGAGCCTGCGGACGGGGCAATCTATTTTATCTGCTCTGCTCCGTTTTCGTCTGCGGTTTCTTTTCTGCTTTCTTAAATGAGCGGAGGACTTTTTTACACCACTGTTCCGCGTAGCCCGTGAAATCCGGGACGGGAATCATTTTGCCGACGATGCTTTTTTTAGTGAAATAGCCGAGTTCCCGTGAATCCTGACACTGGTTTCCTTTAAAACAGGCGAGGTAATAGTTGTCCTCCATCACCTTGAAAACCGCGACTTCCGAGGAATCCTTGACTTTGTAGATCCTGCGCATAAAGTGTATGTGGCGGGAACCGGGTTCCTCGTGCTGAATCTGGAGCTGAATCAGGTAAAGTTCCTGCCAGGGGAGTCCGCTCACTTCGCGGACGCTGACCGGACGGGAGGCGAGGCGCGCAGTCCCGATGCGTTCGAGCGGCATCGGCAGGGAACCTTGCAGGAGGGTCACCTGCGTGCGGACGTTCCTGCGCCCGAATTTCTGCGCGACAAGCCGCGCCGCATAATCGAATTCAACGTCGTTGAGGCTGCCGATCGCAAGCGTGTCGCCCGCTTTCGGAATGTGGAACGAACGCGTGTCGATGAACGCGTTTTCTCCGTCCCAGTGAAAATTCAGGCCCGGGGAAGTGACTTCCCCCGTCGAAGAAATCTGCATGCTTGTTCCGGGGAGCCCGATGACGCGGCGGAGGAACATTTCTCCGCTTCCGGGGCGCTTCGCAAGCACGATGTCGTCCGTCTTAATGTTCTGGCGGCACAGGGGGAGCGTGCAGATCCACACGCGTTTGCCCTTGGGAACCTTGGGGTACATGGAATTGTCGTTCAGGACGACGGGCGTCAGCGCATAGAACCGCGCGCCGACGGCAAGGGCCGCGCAGATGATGATCGTCACCGTGATGAGGACGGATTTCAGGTGAGAAGTCGTCCACAGCATGTGTCTTATCTGTCCGCGCGGAGATTTCATTCCTTGCTTTCCGTGCTGGTGTCGGAGAGGGAAAGAACCGCGAGGAATGCCTTCTGTGGCACCTCCACGCAGCCGATCTGCTTCATGCGCTTCTTGCCTTCTTTCTGCTTTTCGAGAAGCTTACGTTTGCGGGTGATATCGCCGCCGTAGCATTTGGCGAGAACGTCCTTGCGCACGGCCTTCACCGTGCTCCGGCTGATGATCTTGCCGCCGATGGCTCCCTGGATCGCCACGTCGAACTGCTGGCGCGGAATGAGATCCTTGAGCTTGACGCAGATCGCGTTCGCATACAGCGCCGCCTTGTCGCGGTGAATGATCACGGAAAATGCGTCCACCGGATCGCCGTTCAGAAGAATGTCGAGCTTCACTAGATTATTTTGTCTGTAACCACTCGGCTCGTAATCAAGTCCCGCGTAACCTCGGCTCACGGACTTGAGGCGGTCATAGAAGTCGAACATGATTTCCGCGAGGGGAAGCTCGTACTTGAGGATGACTTTGTTCTCGTCGATGTATTCCATCGTCGTGAACTCGCCGCGCTTCTCTTCGCACAAATGCATCATCGCGCCCACGTAGTCCTTGGGCGTGAAGATCTGCGCCTTCACATAAGGCTCTTCGATGTGGTCGTAGCGGCTCGCGTCCGGGAGCTTGGACGGACTTTCGATCTTCACCATCTCGCCGCCCGTCATGAATACATGATATTCCACGTTCGGAACGGTGGTGATGATGTCTACGTTGAATTCGCGGTCGAGTCGTTCCTGCACGATTTCCATATGCAGGAGTCCGAGGAAGCCGGTGCGGAACCCGAAACCGAGCGCTTCGGACGTTTCCGGCTCCCACGAAAGCGCGGAATCGTTCAGCTTTAATTTCTCAAGCGCTTCGCGGAGGTTCTTGTAATCGTCGGGGTTTATCGGATAAATTCCCGAATAGATCATCGGGAGAATGTCCTTGTAGCCGGGAAGCTCGGATGCCGCGGGGCGCGCCGCGTCGGTGATCGTGTCGCCGATCTTCACGTCGCTGATCGTCTTCACGTTCGCGAGCACGTAGCCCACCATGCCCGCGCTGAGCTCGGGCTTGGGGTTCCGGTGCATGGAAAACGTTCCCACTTCCGTCACCATGTATTCCGCGCCGGTCTTCATCATTTTGATTTCCATGCCGGGTTTGAGCGTACCTTGTACCACGCGGATGTAGTTGATGACGCCGCGGTAGCTGTCGTAGACGGAGTCGAAGATCAATGCCTGGAGGGGTGCGTCCTCTTCTCCCGTCGGAGCGGGAATCTCATCGACGATCTTATCCAGTACGGAGGCGACGTTCAGGCCGGTCTTCGCGGAAATGCGCGGAATGGAATCCGGGTCGTAGCCTAGCAGGTCGCCGACGAGTTTCGCGACATGGTCGGGCTGGGCGCTCGGAAGGTCGACTTTGTTCAGCACCGGAATCACGGTGAGGTCGTTTTCGATCGCGAGGTAAAGGTTCGAAAGCGTCTGCGCCTCGATGCCCTGCGTCGCGTCCACCACCAGGATCGCGCCTTCGCACGCGGCGAGGGAGCGGCTGACTTCGTAGGAAAAGTCAACGTGCCCCGGCGTATCGATCATGTTCAGAATGTATTCGCCGTCGGGCCGCGTGTACACCATGCGGATGGCGTGCGCCTTGATGGTGATGCCGCGCTCCCGTTCCAGGTCCATGTCGTCGAGGAGCTGGTCCATCATTTCGTTTTTTGCGACGGTCTTCGTCAGTTCGATCAGACGGTCGGCGAGGGTGGATTTCCCGTGGTCGATGTGGGCGATGATGCAGTAATTGCGAATATGGGAGTGAATTTTGGGCATTCTTTTCAAGGGGAAAAAGTTCGCTCCAAATATAGAAATGTATATTTGGCGGCATGAGCGCAAAAAAGACAGTTTCTAAAAAAGCGGCCCTTGTTAAAAAGGCTCCGGCTAAAAAAGCCCCGGCCAAAAAAGCAGCGGAGAAAAAAGCTCCGGTGAAAAAGGCGGCTCCCGCCAAAAAGAGCGCCGGCCCCAAAAAGAAACCGGCCACTCAAAAGCAACCAGCCAAGGCTAAGGCTAAGGCTGTTCCGGAAAAGAAAACTCCGGTGAAGGCTGCGCCGAAAAAGAAAGGCACGGATAAAAAGAAAATAACGCCGCCGGTCAAATCGGGAACCGTCAAACCGAAAAACGGCCCGAAACGCGTTCCGGAAAAGCCCGTTAAGCCGGTGAAGCCCGTGAAGCCCGTCAAACCGGTTAAACCCGTGTCTTCCAAGCCCGTCGTCCAGACGAGACAGGATCATCCGAAGACGGATCTCCGCGCAAAGCCCGCTGTCGACGACAATTCCAGGAAGAATGAAGTCAAGGACGGGATAAAGGCGGCTTCCAAGGCCGAAGAACCCGAAATCATTCTCTCCGTTCTCCTCGAAGGCGGCAAGACGCTCCTCAAGACGCCGTTCTTCATTGAGGTGGATGAACAGGAAGACCGCACCAATAAAAAGAAAGTCTCCTCGGAACTCAAGGGACTTGAAAAGCCCACGCTCGTGATGCGCCGCAAGGCTTCGCTCGCGGAGGAAACTCCGGAAGAACTTTACAACCGCGTGATTCAGGAACTTGAAGAGGAAAATCAGAACCTCTACAAGGAATCCGAAAATCAACTTTGTACAAAATGCGGGCTCCGCCCCGTTGTCGCAGAATACCGCGTGGACAAGGATCTCGGCTACTGCGAAGAATGTGCGAAAATGCTTGGACTAGGTCACACTAAGGAAGCGCGTCGCCTGGACTATCAGATGAACCTGATGGGCGGTGACTCCCTTTCCGAAGGGGATGACGAACTGGCCGATGCCGCTCCTACGGCAGAGGATCTCGCTGATCCGGATCTCGACATAGACGACGGTAAGGATCTTTAATTTCCGCGTTACGCATAAAATAACGATTTTGTTCAAATTGAAAAGAGGCTCCTCGCGGAACCTCTTTTTCTCGTCAAAAGTTGGCGCGGGAATCAGTTGATCTTGCGCATCACGCCGATGACCTTGCCCGCGATGGAAAATTTTTCCTCTGGTCTGACGATGATCGGCGTGTATTTCGGATTCGCCGGGCGGAGTTCCACCCAGTTCGACTGGGGCTGGTAGTATTTGACTGTCGCTTCGTCGTTGATCTGCGCGACGACGATTTCTCCGCGGTCGGCGATTTTCTGTTCCCGGGCGAAGACGAGGTCTCCGTCGAAAATGCCCGCGTTGATCATGGAATCACCGCGGACACGGAGCGCGAACACGTTGGACTGGCTTGCGAGGAAGTCCCGGTCGACGGTCACGGTGCCTTCGAGGTTCTGTACGGCGAGGATGGGAGCGCCTGCGGCGACGCGGCCGATGATAGGAATGGAGATGGTGTTGCTGGAAGAAGCCGAGCCTGTGACCGGTGCGGTCTCGCTGTTTTCATCGGCGACGACCTCGATGCCTCGGCTCAGGCGCGGGGAGCGCTTGATGTAACCCTTCTTGATGAGGGCGGCAAGGATGGAACGCACCCCGTTCGTCGAGGAAATATGAAACCGTTCGCCGATTTCGCGGACGGTGGGGGGAAGCTTCGCCTGCCGGGTACGGTCGCAGATGTAATCGTAGATTTCCTTCTGGCGGAGAGTGAGCAACTTTTTGACGTTATCCATTGGGATGCCTCTTATCGTTTCCTTAAATATACTGCACATTAGGACAATTGTCAATATATGCACTGCACAAAAAATAATTTTACGTTTACATGAGATATATTCTTATGATTTTATTAAATTTGTGGCGCGGCGGCGCTTCGTTTCGCTTTTTAGCGAACTTTCTCCCCGCCTGTGAGCGGTGAGCTCTATGGACCGTCAAGCCCTTCAGGGGCGTTATTAAGATGGATTCCTCTAACTTAACGCGCCACGCCGCCCCGGATGCCGGTCCTTCTAGCCTGCTTCCGCGGTCAACCCTTATATGAGGTAACTAATGATAGTAGAAGTCGTAACGCTCATCATCGCCCTTGTTGTGGCGATTCTCGGCGTTCTTATTCTCTCGAAAGTGAATACGCTCATCACCATGCTGCGTACTCCGATCGTCAAGAAAGTGTCTCCGGATATGAAGCCTTCTTTCCGTCACGCCGTCGGCGCCCAGGAAATGGCTTCCCGCGGAGATCACAATAATAACAACGGCCGCGACAACCGCGGTCAGAACAACCGCTTCGGCGGTAATCATCAGGATCGCGGTGATCGCATGGGTCAGCCCCGTGGCGACCGCGGTGACCGTCGTGGCGACCGCCGCGGCGACCGTCGTGACCGTTTTCCGCGCCGTGATTTCAATAACAATGCTCCGGAATCCGTTCCGTCCTCTGCTCCTTCCTCCGCTCCGGCGATGGAAAGCGTTCCGGTCGCTCCGGTCTCTTCCGCACCCGTCTCTTCCGCTGCAGCTCCGGCTCCCGAATACGGTCGCCGTCCGCTCGCTCCGCGCGCCTCTTTCTCCGCTCCCGCAGCTCCGGCTGCTGAAAGCGCTCCTGCCGCTTCCGCGCCCGCCGTGGAAACTGCCGGTGCCGAATTCGATCCGACGAAGGTCCGCTATGGCCGTCGCGCGGTGATGAAGAAGGCCCCGGATGCCGGTGGTGAAGAAGCCCCGAAGACCGAAGCTAAGTAATCCGGTTGAGTATAAAATAAAGGACTCGTCTTCGGACGGGTCTTTTTTTTGCCTTGTTTTTCCGCCTTCCGGGGTGGGCGAAAGGCGCCGTCGCGGCCAGCGACCGAAGGGAGCTGTATGGGCCGGAAAGCCGCGCCGGAAGAAGCCTTGGAGCCCAGGGGGCGAATGCGCAGAAGCCCCCTCTGAAATCAGCCCCCTCCAAAAAGCAAAAGCATTCATCGCCCGCAGCTTTCATTACGAATTCCTCATTCGCCCCGAGAAGCAATGCCCGCAGATTTTATTATGAATTACCAATTAGCCCCAAACGCATCGCCCGCAGATTTTATTATGAATTTCTCATTAGCCCCGAGAAGCAATGCCCGCAGCTTTCATTACGAATTTCTCATTAGAACTCTTTCAGTCCTTCCGCCGTCGCAAGAATTACTTTGTCCGCCATGCCGATGAAAAGCCCGTGCCCGACTATTCCAGGAATATGTTCGAGTTCGCGTGCGAGCGCCGCGGGGTCTTTGATGAGGCCGAATTTTGCGTCCGCGATCAGATTGCCGGAATCGCTGATCACCGGGCCGTCCTTGCCTGGAGCGCCCATGCGCACCATGACGGGAGCGCCGAGCTTTTCGACTCGCGTTGTGACCAGTCCGATTGCGCCGGGGAGAATTTCGAGGGGAACGGAAAATTTTTCGCCGAGGGTTTTCACCGCCTTGGTTTCGTCCGCGATGATGATGTATCTATCGGCGAGGCTCGCAACGATCTTTTCCAGAAGGTGAGCCGCTCCGCGTCCTTTGATGAGACCCCGCTGCGGGTCGATTTCATCCGCGCCGTCGATCGCTATATCAAGGTGCGTCGCTTCGCCGAGTTCCATCAGAGGGATCCCGGACTTGCGGCATTGGAGCGTCGTGCTCCAGCTCGTGCTCACGGCGCGGACTTTGAGGCCTTCCGTGCGGATGCGTTCCGCAACCCGCTCCACCATGTATGCGGCGGTGCTGCCGGTGCCTAGGCCCACGGACATTCCGCTCTGGATCATATCGGCGGCGCGGATTCCCGCGGCCTTCTTAAGTTCGTTCATCGTAGCCATCAGCGCCAGTGCCTCCCGGAGCCATTAGAGTTGTAGTTGTGGTCGCCGCCTTCGAAGTCGTCGCCGTCTTCCACGTCGTCATCGTCCTCTTCGGATTCGTCCGGGAAGCCCGTTTCGAGTTCGGTGATGCTCGGCTCTTCGACCGAGACCACGGTGACCTCGAAAGAGAGGTCCATGCCGGCGAACGGATGGTTCCCGTCGAGCGTGACGGTCTTGTCCTTGATTTCGCGGATCACGTAGACTTCGGGATCGTCTTCGTCCCGGTTGCCGTAGATGTCCTTGGGGTCTTCCGGCACGGAGAACTCGGGCGAGTCGTCGCCTTCGCGGTACATTTCGAGTTCCATGCCGACCCAGAGTTCGCCGATGTCCTGGAGTTCGTCTTTGGCGACTTCGATGACGAGGTCCTGGCGGTATGCGCCGTAGCCCTTCTCGTAGCTCACGCCCACGGTGAAGCTTTCGCCGGCCTTCCGGCCTTCGAGCGCCTCTTCGAGCCCGGCGATGATGTTTTCATAGCCGTGCACGTACACGAAGGGATGCGCGAGAGGCATCTCTTCGATGATGTGCCCATTCGTGTCTTTGAGCCGGTATGCGATGCTGACTTTCGTGTTTCTAGTGACGGTATCCATTGAATGCAAATATAGAAAATGTCCGGGCTTTTTTAACATTACGCTTTTTAGTTATATTTCAGCTATGCTCTACGGAATTTTTTCCGACATTCATTCGAATCTGGCGGCGTTCGAAGCGGTTGTTACCTCGATGCGCGCCGCAGGGGTGGAGCGCCGCGTCTGTCTCGGCGATTTAGTGGGTTACGGCGTGGACGCTAACGAATGTGTCGCCCTCGCCAAGGAAACCGCTGATGTATGCCTCGTGGGGAACCATGATAGCGTCGCCATCCGCTGGGAATCCGACGCCGGGTTCAATCCTTATGCGAAACAGGCCATTGAATGGACGCAGAGTCACCTTTCCGAGGATTCCCTCAAGTATATGAAGGGACTCCCGTACATTTTCGAGGAAAACGATATCTGTTTCGTACACGCTTCGCCCATGTCCCCCGCGGACTGGGTATACATCACGGACCTTGAGGACGCCCTCGACGCTTTCGATCATTTTTCAGAGCGTTACTGCTTCGTCGGCCATACGCACAGCCCGGTGATCGTCGCCATGCGCGAAGGCGCGATTCCAAAGATCATCGAAACGGATGTCTATAAACTTGAAGACGGCGAACGTCTGCTTATGAACGTCGGGAGCGTGGGGCAGCCCCGCGACCGCGATCCGCGGGCCTGCTGGTGCCTGTTCAACACGGAGACGAAAACCGTGAAACTGATGCGCGTGGATTACAATGTCGCGCAGACGCAAGGCCGTATGCGTGCCCAGGGCTTTCCCAATTTTCTCATCGAACGTCTCGGGGTGGGGCGGTGAAGATCATCCTCGCCGTGTTCGGCAAGGCCGGCTCGCCTTTCGTCGCGGACGAAATCGCCCGTTATTCCAAGCGGCTCCGCGGCCATGTCGATTTTCAGGTCGTGGAAATGAAGGAAGCGAAGCACGACGATTCCAACCGGAACCTCGCGGAAGAGGCGAAGGAATTCGAGAAACGTTTCCCCAAGAACGAATACAAGTGGATCATCCTCGCGGAAGAGGGCAAACTGCTGAACACGATGCAGTTCTCCGCATGGCTCGCGCCGCGGCTCTCCTCGAACTGCGTGTTCCTCATCGGTTCCGCCTACGGCATCGACGCGTCCGTCAAGAAGCGCGCGGATCTGCTTCTCTCGCTTTCTCCTTTCACATTCACGCACGACCACGCCCGCGTCGTTCTCGCGGAACAGGTCTACCGGTGCCTGATGGTAATCGCCGGGCATCCGTACCATCACGTATAAATTTATATTGGGAAAGATGAAACCTTTCCGCGTATTCTCTTTTTTGATCCTTGCGTTCGCCGTCGCCTGCGCCGTTTCCTGTTCTCAGGAATATGAACCGGATACAAATTCCCTTGACCGCGTGACGCAGAACCGTTCGACTTTCGCGTTGATGGATTCCCTGATCCTCACGGACGATGCGGATTCTTTGCGCGGACATACGCATTCCTATGAAAGTTACACGCCGGCGACGTCGGAACTCACTGCCGCAATGGATTCGCTGGATTCATCATCATTTGTACGCCTTTCCGTTTCGCGCCGCTGGACCGCCGACGAACCTTTGTCTTTTATGCTCACGTTCAATATCTGCAAGCATGACGAAATCAATGATTATTACGGCTGCCGCTATGAAAAAGTATTTTATTTGGACCTCTACGGCTGCGCGGATAAATATTGCCTGACGACCCGGAAAATCATTTTTCGCGATGAGGATTACGCGCATGCGGAAGTGCTGCTCCCGGATTCTGATTTTGTCATTAAAAAACGCAGTGATTCCAAGTTTGAATACGGCGACTACGGCAAGGACTGCGTAGTCACCGAGGAACATCTTTTTAACCTGAAGCTCCATACGTCGCGGGTCCGCGCGGACTGGGATATTCAGCTGGGTTCGGAAACTTGCCAGGAACAGATTCCGAACGCGATGTTCGCGGAGGCTTCGCTGTGAACGTTTTCCGCATACCATTTCTGTGTCTGTATGCCGTCTTGAGCCTCATTTTCTGCGGCTGCTCCGATGATAATTCCGGAGTCGAAGTCAAGGATGCCGAACTCCCGTCCCTTGCGGGCGATTATTCCCTTGAGGCGCGGGCGCTTCGCGGAGAACTTTTCGCGGATACGGATTTTGTTGCGCAGTCCGTGACCCTTTTTGAACTGGATTCGTCGCTTTCCGTAAAGGATTCGCTGAAGGGCAGTATCTCTGTAGTCTCGACTTCCAATCATGATTCGGTGATGTTTTCTTTTCCGGTCTGCGACTATGAATCACCTTACGTCCTCGTTTCCGTGAACGGGTATTATCAGAATGGGGAAAATAAGGCGCCGGCGGCGTTCCGCCTGGTGTCGGACATTTCCCGGCACTGGACTATCAACGTGTCCCTGCTTTCGGATTTGGAGACGCCCCGGGTATTTTACCTGTGCCAGAAAAAGCTGCTCCCGTTCGCCGCCGCCAAGCAGAAAGCGGCATGGGATTTGTTTTCACAGTTTGAAATGAACGCCACTTTGCAGGATGCGGAAAGCCGCAGTCCGGATAGCACGGGTGTCTTCCGCGCCGCGTTCTTCGTCCCGTATTATGCGCTCTCCTTGGGAAATCTGGATTCCGCGTTCGTCACTGCGAAGGACAAGTTCGCCGATGATTTGAAAACGGACGGCGTCTGGAACGATTCCCTTGCAAAACTGCGCGCTGCGGATTATTTCCTTTCCTGGAAGATGGCGGGAGTGAAACTGAAATCGCAGACATCCTGCTCTGATGAATACTATGACAAATTCGAACGCAGTGTGCACCACTTAGGCGAATGCGACGCTGAAAATTTGCGGACGAGGTTCGTCGATACGATTACGGCGAGCAAGTTTTACGGCGATACGGTTATTTGTGCTTACGATTCGAAGAAACGCGCGAATCTGTGGCGCCTGATGACTGCGCAGGAAACTCGACTCGGCTACTGCGGCCCGGGTGAAGCCGCGCCGCGGACTCTTCCTGATTCCGACGGCATTTATTATACGTGTGACAGCCTGGCGCCATACTGGCACCTTGCTTCGCGCAAGGAATCGCTGAATGCGCAGTGGGGCTTTTGTGATAAATCTGACGGCGGCCACTTCGGCGTTTATCGGGATACATTTTATCGTTGCTCTGCCGGTTATTGGTTCCGTGAGGATGATTCCCTGAATGTATTCTTCGATTACTGCACCGCTTCGCGCGAAGGGGAGACTAACGCCCGCGGCAATGTGAAATATACTTGCAGGAACGGTAAGTGGACGCTCGCGACTTCGGCGGAAATTTTCAGATATGACTTAAATCAGGTGATACGGAATGATTCTTTGGAATCCCGCAAGAGGGACGATTCCTCGGCTGCTTATGTCTATGTCGTTCCGTTCGGGGGCGTCCGTTATTATTATACGGGGCATCCGGATTCCGTTGGCAGCAGGATAGATTCCATTGTCTATGATTCTTCGGGCGTGAAGTACAAAGTCCTTCAGCTTGGTAAAAAACTTTGGATCAATGAGCCTATTGTGTCCGGTACTGCTTCGATGAAGCAAGCGTCAGTGGATAAGATTATGCTGCTTGCCGCTGTCAATGGCGATGCACTCAATTCTTCTTCTTCCGTGCCTGCTCTCATTCCGTTGAATCCGACTTATCTTTATGGATTTTCGACTTTTGACGGTGCCGCCGCCGTATGTCCTTCGGGGTTCCGTCTCCCCGATACGACGGAGTGGCGCGCCGCGATCCGCATCGGAAGTTCCGCCGATTCGACACTTTCCGGCCTTTTCCCGTCGCTTTATATCGGTTATACGAAAAGTGGCGTATCGAAGTCCGCTGAAGTTTCGTTCTACTGGTCTTCCGTTGCTTTGAATTCGAATGCCGCCTATTGCGTGTATATGAACTCCGGGGGGATCGCTTCCGCCCGCTTTGTCAAAAGCAATAAAAATGCGGCGTTCGTCCAGCCGCGCTGTGTCCGGGATTTCTTGTGAGTCAGCGTCGCCGTAACTTTTTATTTTTGTTCCTGAAATGAAGTCCTATATCCTGCGACGCCTGCTTTTGATGATACCGACGCTCATCGGCATTTCGCTCGTGTGCTTCATCCTCATTCAGCTCATTCCGGGCGGCCCCGTGGAAGAGATGATCTCCCGGGTGCAGGAAGCCTCCGCGATGAAGGGCGGCGCGGATGCGACCAAGGCGCTTTCCCCGGAGCAGATCGCGCAAATTCAGGCGTACTTCGGCTTTGACAAGCCCGCGTGGCAACGTTACCTGATCTGGCTCGGAAACGTGTGCCGGCTGGACTTCGGTACTTCCTACACTTACGGAGTTCCGGTGTGGAACGTGATCGTGAGCCGTTTCCCCATCTCCCTCTTCTTTGGACTCACGTCGTTCTTCATCTCTTACCTTGTATGCATTCCGCTCGGCCTCGCCAAGGCGGTTCGCCGCGGCACTATGTTCGACAAGGTTTCCTCCGGAATCGTATTTTCCGGCTACGTGATGCCCGGCTATGCGCTCGGCATCCTTCTGATCGTGTTCCTCGCCGGCGGAACTTACCTCGATATATTCCCGCTCGGCGGGCTCACCTCGGATGAATTCGAAAACCTTTCCGCGGTAGGCAAGGGGCTCGACCTGTTGCGGCACTTGGTGCTGCCGATGATCTGCTACATGATCGGTGAATTCGCGTTCCTTACGTTCCTTATGAAAAATTCCGCGCTCGAGGAGCTCGGTCGGGATTATATGCGCACGGCGCTTGCGAAGGGACTCACCTTCCGCGAAGCAGTATTCCGCCACGCGCTCCGGAACGCGCTCATCCCCGTCGCGACGCGGCTCTCTGAAATTTTCACGCTCATGTTCGTGGGGGCGCTTCTTATCGAAAAAGTATTCGACATCGACGGCATGGGACTTCTGTATTACAACTCGATGGTGAACCGCGATTACAACGTGGTACTCGGCATCATTTTCCTTTCGAGCCTCATGGCGATGATCGGGCGGCTCTTCAGCGATATCCTCTACACCGTGGTCGATCCGCGGATTAAATTTTCGTAAGGACCTGGAAATGCGCTTTTCACAGGAAACAAAACAGAAATTTAGGCGCTTCCACCGATCGAAGCTCGCTTTCTTTTCTTTGTGCGCATTGCTTGTTTTGTACGGACTTTCGCTCTTAAGCCCCTGGCTCGTGAACGACGAGCCGCTCGCGATGAAATATTCGGGCAGGTGGTATTTCCCTGCGTTCGTGCAGTATTCGGAGACGGATTTCGGCGGTGCATACCGCACGGAGCCCGATTACCCGGTGCTCATTGAACGGGCAAAAAAATCGGGCACGCGTGTGTGGGCGCTGATGCCGCCCGTTCCGCACGATCCCTTAAAGGCGGACCTGTCGCTCGAAGGCACTCCGCCGTTCCCGCCTTCCGCGAAGCATCTGCTGGGCACGGACGCGAACGGACGTGACGTGCTTTCCAGACTCATTCACGGGTTCCGCATTTGTATGTCGTTCAGCCTGCTACTCACGCTCGCGGGCACGTTCCTCGGCATTGTGATCGGCGGCATTCAGGGCTACCTCGGCGGCAAGTGGGACATCTTCTGTCAGCGCGGGATAGAGATCTGGTCCTCGCTTCCGTTCCTCTACGTGGTGATCCTCATCGGTTCGCTTTACGGCCGGAGTTTCTGGCTTCTCATCGCCATCATGGCGGTGTTCGACTGGGTCGCGCTCAGCTACTATATGCGCGGCGAGTTCCTCAAGCTGCGCTCCGTGCCTTATGTGCGTGCGGCGAAAATGCTCGGGCTTTCGCATACGCATATCTTTTTCCACGAAATTCTCCCGAATGCGATGACGCCCGTGGTGACGCTTTTCCCCTTCACGCTCATCGGCGGCATCGGGAGCCTGACCTCGCTCGATTTCCTCGGCTTCGGACTTCAGCCGCCCACGCCGAGCTGGGGTGAACTGATGGCGCAGGGACTGAATAATTTGTACGCACCGTGGATTTCCGTTTCCACCGTGGCGGCGCTTTTCTTCACGCTTCTCCTCACGACGTTCGTGGGTGAGGGCGTGCGTGATGCGATGGATCCGAAATCGGGGGACCGCTATGAATGAACCTGTGATTTCCGTGAAGGATCTTTCGGTCGCGTTCGGCGGACGCACGGGCGCTCAAGTTACAGACCGCGTCTCGTTCGACATTTTTCGCGGCGAGTTCTTCGCACTCGTGGGGGAGTCGGGCTGCGGCAAGAGCGTCACGGCGATGAGCCTCCTCCGGCTTCTGCCCGTGCCTTCGGCGCGCATTGTCTCCGGTTCCGTCATTTTCGGGGGAAAGAATCTGCTGGAACTTCCGTTGAATGAAATGCGCAAGGTGCGCGGCGCGGAAATCTCCTGCATTTTCCAGGAACCGATGCAGGCGCTCGATCCCGTGATTCCCGTGGGGAAGCAGCTCTACGAAGCGCTGCGCGGCAAGCCCGCCGCGGAAGTCGAGGAACGCACCCGCGGGCTTTTGAAACTCGCCGGCTTCCCGGATCCGGACCGGATTCTGCGGGCTTATCCGCACGAGCTTTCGGGCGGAATGCTGCAGCGCGCGTGCATTGTGATGGCGCTTTTGCCTTCGCCCGCGCTCATCATCGCGGACGAGCCCACGACTGCCCTGGACGTGACCGTGCAGGCGCAGGTGCTGGAAGTGCTCAAGAAACTCGCCCGCGATACGGGCACCGCGGTGCTTCTCATTACGCACAACATGGGACTGGTCGCTCAGTATGCGCAGCGCGTCTCCGTGATGTACGCCGGGCGTATCGTCGAATCCGGCCCTGCGGAAGCGGTGATCGCGCACCCGATGCACCCTTACACAAAGGCACTCCTTTCCGCCATTCCGGACGGGCGCTCGGACCTGCATGCGCTCCGGAGCATTCCGGGGAATGTTCCCGCTCCCGCCGATTTCGCCGCGGGCTGCCGCTTCAAGGACCGCTGCCCGTGCGCCTCTGAAGAATGCGCCGCGTTTCCGCCGCGCCAGGGCACTGACGGACATTTCACGATGTGCTTTAATCCCGCGGAATAACCGCGGCAATTCATTTTTTTTGCGTAATCATTGCGTGCCTATTGACGGTCATTGCGAGGGCGACTCAGTCGCCCGTGGCAATCCATTTTGCAAAGCGTTCCGCTCTGGATTGCTTCATTCGCTCAGCTCCTTCGCAATGACGAGTAAAATGTTCGCTCATCCGCAATGATTAGGATTTGTCCGGCTTGTGCCCTGAATGACGGGGGATGGTATTAAAACGCAAAGCCGATGGACGCGTCAATCGAAAAACCGGCGCGGAACGGCGTGATTTTTTCCTCTTTCATTAGAAGGGATTTGTTCTTCGTTGAACTTGTCGCCGTTCCTGACGGACCGGAACTGCTCCCGGTGCTGCCGCCGGTTCCTGTAGAACTTCCGGATGAATTGCCCTTGTCGCTTTCAAAATTCTTTTTCAAATAAAAGGGAACCAGCTGCTGCATCTTCACATCGGCGAAGAACCGCGCCGCCGGATTTGAGACCTTCGCGCGGAACCCGAGGAGCGAACCTGCGACTTTAAAATTCCCCGTGTAGGGCGTCTGATTCTTATCCACTGCAAAAAGAACCGTCGTTTCGTCCTGGAGGATAAGGTCCGTACCGCCCTTGATGAAAAAGAAATCGCCGGATGCTTCCGGAGCGATGCGCCACCCCCTGCAACCGATATCCCAGCGCTTCTGAATTTTCGCATGGGCGAGCTTTGCGTCGGCATCGCCGAAAACGCGGTAGTTCTTCTTATAAAAACTGAAGGAAAGAATTTTCAGGGTCGAGTTCCCCAAAAGCCGGTTCGCCGCGAATGTCTCCTCGAAGTGCGCCGTCGTCTCCGGAACTTTCAGATACCCCTGCGCATAGCCTAGCCCGAAGTCCCATTTTCCGTACCGGAGCGATTCCTCCGCGCCGTTCAGCTCGGCTTCCGCCGGGATGAACATAAATCTCTTCGTATCGCCTTCATTTGTACGCAATCCGAAAATGTGCGCGTCTAAATCCAGATGATAAATTAAAATCCTTATCTTGGAATCTGTTGCGGAGTAAGTATATTCCGCTGTTGTTTTGCGGAGGAGCGAGGAATCCCTTATCGCGTAGAGTTCATTGCCGCCGACGGGGGTGCGCGATGTTTCGATGAACCCGAATTGCGCGCGCCATTCATGCCGTTTAAATTTACCGCCGCCAAAGAAAGCCTTATTGACGAATTTACCTTCATAGTCCGCGCTCAGCGTATCGATCAGGGAACCGGGCGTCTCGCTCGTCCAGGAATAATGAAGCGTACCGAACGATCCGCCGCCGATTTCCGCGCCGGCGTAAGCGATAGAATCCTTTGTATGCAACGAGGATGTCGCGGATGCCTGTAAATGTGCCGTATCGCCGCTCACTTGTGCATCTAGAAAAAGCAGGGGAAAATCCCCGTATATTCCGGCGCCCGCGCTCCATTCCTTCGCCGTAAGCCGGGATGTCCAGAAATTTCTCCAGCGGGTGTGGAGCCTCGCGAAAGAGGTGCGTGCATAGACTCCGATGGGTGCGCTCTTTACCGTGTCTGCGACGTTGCATGCTTCCGCATCCACCGAGGCGTAAACTCCTTTCCATAAAAAAAGTCCGCCGCAGCGGACTTTGCCGGCATCGCTTAAAAGTTCTGCGCCGAAAGAACTCAGCGCAAAACTTAGAAGTAAGACCGATATTCTAGAATACTTAAGCACTAAATGCGGGTGCGTTTACTTCAGCGCGAAAATCACGTTCCAGAGCTGCGTCTGCGTCATGCCCGGGAACACGCCGTTGAATGTCGGATCCGGGAAGATGACATAGCCCGCAAGTTCCGCCGCGGTCCAGTCGGAACCGTCCGCCTTGCCGTTCAGGAGCTTGTATGAGTGGATAGTCTCGTTGCCCGACTTGTCCGTGAAAACGAGAATGTCCAGGTTTACGTTCGTGTATTGCTTATAATAGGTGACGCCGGAAGAATCCTTGCAGACGCCCGCGGAGAGCGTATAGGTCTTCGTTGTATCGTCCGTGAAATAGTAGCTGCAGCCTTTCAGATATAAGACCGCGTATATGTCGTCGTCACCGGTATCGATGTTCATTTCAATTTTTTTGCCTCCATCCGCTGAATAGAAATTATAATAAGCATACAGATTGATGTATTCTACCGAATGGACATCAAAATTTTTGATCTCCGCATAGGCTTTGGCGAATTCTTTTCCGAAGGCTATAGGCTCGCCTTCGCTTATATCGCTGCTCCAGAAAGCTTCGTCCTCCGGGAGCGTAGACCAGGTGCTCTGGTCCGTGATCTTGTGATAGGGGAGCAGATCCTGGAACCCGTCCGTGATCGTGAAGAACTTGGAAAGGTTCACATCCACGGCGATGTCTTTAATTTGTACGGTGACCGTTCCCGTGATGTATTTGCGGATGCTCTTGATCGTGTCGATCGCGGTGAGGAGGTCTTCCGGGGAAATGTCCGCGTCTTCGCCGTTTCCGACGACATACGGGGCGTAATCCTGAGGCGTTCCGTTTGAATACTTGGCATAGCTTGTTTCGAGACCGGCTTCGACTTCAGCCGCGGCGCTGTCGAGCATCGCGGGGATGGACGTCCACTGCGTTTTCCATGCGCTGCGCACGGTCGTGAACGGACTGTTCGCCGAAAGAAGTCCGGTTGTCTGATTGATCGCCGCTTTCTGTTCGGCGGAAAGCGAATCGAAAGCCAGCATGTTTATATCGGAGGAGGTCATCACCCATTCGTAGGAGTTGTCCTTAGAAGCATCGAGGTCAAGGCCCGCGACGATGGTGAACGCGGCCTTCGCGAAGAACATCGCGCCGAGCGCCGGGGCGAACTGCGCGTTGTCGAGCTTGATTGTATTGTCCTTGGGCGCGAACGTGAACGTGTAGTTGTTCTTCACCACGTTCTGCATCAGGGAAATCGCGGAGTCGAGCGCCGGGAGGACGTTCGATGCTACTAGGTTCTGCACCCGTTCCGTGACGAGCGTATTGCTGCTCTTGGCGAGCGCGGCGGTCTTCATCAGCGTCGTCGAATAACTTTCGGTGTTGACGTTGAAGAGCGTTGCCGCATCTTTGTCCTTGACTGCGGTGTAAAGGGAGTTCAGTTCGGAATTATTGGAAAGGCTCGCGATGATCGCGAGGGCGTAACCGAACTGGGCGCCGCAGCTCGTGGGCGTCTTCGCGAGAATTGCGGAGTACTGCGCCTTGGCGGTCGCGGAGAGGTTCTTGATGCTGTCGGCTTTCAGGTTTTCGCCGTTCTTCGCGAATGTCTCGAGAAGCGCGTTGCTCGTTACGTTCGCTTCGGCGAGCGCGGTGAGCGTTGCTGCGTCTTCCGCGGCGCAGGTGCTTGCCGTGATGGTGACATCCTTGGGCGATGTGCCGGAATTGGATGCGGACGAAGATGAGCCGGAACCGGAACATCCGGCGAGGGCGATTGCGGACACGGCGAACGCCGCTCCGAGGATTTTTCTGGTGTTCATAGTTACTCCATTGCTGAACCTGGGTGAAATGTAATAAAAAAACGTTTTTTAAAGCGGACGGAAAGGGGAACAGTGGATAAACTTGTCCTTTAGCTGTCTTTTATCGCTTTGTATATCATGGG
>Ga0172377_10001466_pt1 | contig 23847 bp, 24 predicted proteins | sample Pumphouse3metaG_FD_119749 | JGI IMG/M metagenome (GOLD analysis project Ga0172377, IMG submission 119749) | Leachate microbial communities from a municipal landfill in Southern Ontario, Canada - Pumphouse #3 metaG | ecosystem: Engineered > Solid waste > Landfill > Unclassified | place: Canada... | reverse complement strand
GTCCCCACAGATAATCTCCACGAGCTAATAAACTTGAATCATAAGCTATACTATATTCTTCTTTTATATCATCATATTGTTCATCATCATAATTGATATCAAAGATAATTTTATTTGCACCATCTTTAAATGCAAAATCAATAAATTTATATTCTCCCTCTTTAACACGCTTGGAAAGAATTATTTCACCATTCAAGAATATATTTATTGTTGCTAAATCTTTAATTATATAACTTCTTTGGAATTGATGAGGGAGTGCCGAATCATCACCATATGAATATGATTTTTCAAGAGTGAATCCAATAGGTGTACCATCACTTATAAGAGATCCACCGACTTGTCCAAATGTAAGCTGAAGACTTTGTTTTCTGAATGTATGTGTTCCACTCCAACTACCAAAGTCGTACGACAGAGGATTTGTGTCACCAAATGTATATGCAAAACTATTTGAGAAGTCAAACTCTATTTCTCCTGCAGAAACAGAATTACTCATATATAAGTTGAGTGTCAATGAATTAGCTGAGGTATATATAGGTCCATAGGAATAACTGCTGTATAGATTTATAGAAGAAACCGCTGATATAAATTCTGAATCTACCTGTTCAGCGTCTGAAATACCATATTGATTATTTTTTTGAATCTTGGAGCTCTTATCGACTTCAGCCACAGGAATGACAATCAATGGCATATCATCTAATGAGAAGTTCAAATAAACTGCAAAGTCTTCAACATTTACAGATGCATCTACACCTTTATTTACCAAATCATCAATTGAGATGTATTCAGCATTATCACCAAATATTCTATCCAAAGCTTCATCACTCAATCTATTGGATATGAAGTTAATGAGTTCTTGTGCATTGAGGTAATAACTGCCTTCATCAAAGCGAACTTCAATTTCTCCTAGTGTATCTTCATTAACAGTAAGAGCCAAATAATAATATCCATCAGGATAAAGAGCAGTATCATCTTCACCGGCAACATAGAAGTCAGCGAAGAAATCATCAGTATAAACTGCTACCTCTGTTACAACAGGATTGAACATATCATATTCTTCCTGTGTCTGAATCATCGGATCAAATAAAGTTGGTGGTAGCAATTCTGATAGATCATCCCAGTCATCTCCCCAATCGTCCCAACCATCATCCTCAGCAAATAAGTCAATTGGTTGCTCTTCTGCTGGCTGCTCTACTGCCTCAATAACTGGTTCTTCTTCATCAACAGAAGGCTCGATTCTACTCAAACCTTCCACTTCTGTAGATGAAGGACTTCCTATTGATGAGGACGTATCTAAAGATACCGATTCATTTTGGAGGGAGTCATCACTATCAGCAACAATTAATTTCTCTGATGCATCAACAATCTGATCAAGTTGAACTTCATAAGAAATATAATCCTTATTTAATTCATTAACTTGATATTCTCTTTCGTTTTTATCATCAGCAAGCAAAGGCAATGAAGAATAATAACGTTGCAGAGAAACATTTATGTTGTTTTCATCAGTTAAAATTTTGTTGTTTTGATTTGGAACATGTTCAACACTGTGACTTTTTTCACCTTCATATGAAGAGATGCCATAATGCAAGCAAAAAATAAAAATTGTAACAATTACACATAGGAAAAATGTTACAAATCCTATTTTTCTTTTTCCAATATGAGAGTGATTTCTCAAATTGAACTCCTAGATTTATCGATATCTTTACATTATATCTTATTTATTTTTTTAATCATTAATAGTAAAAGAACTTCTGTATTTAACTCCAGCTTCTCTAGATAAAGAACTTGGCCAAGGAATTTGTTTGGTAATTGTTTTTTTAGCCAAAATATTTGTTGCAAGCAAACCAGCTAACTGTTCACTTCCTTCTAATTTAACAGTGTTACCTGTGCTATCTGATACAATCAATGTTACATCAGTTAATGACTGGTGAACTGTTCCTAAGTTAGAAAGTGTAACAGCCATTGTTTCTACTTCTTTATCAACAGTGTTACCATCAGCATCTTCTACTTGCTGAATTGTTGTAGATGGAGCGACCCTTCTTACCAAAACGTTTTCTACAACGCTTGAAGGTTTTACGTAAGCACTTGTTGTATAAACATACAAGAAGTTGAACATACTGTTGTTATCAGTATTTTTTCCTTGAGAATAAGGAAGTTGCTCTGCCCTAATTCTAAATGCCAATTCTGAACTTACAGTTTTTGGGCCTTTATATAAGACTCTAACTATTTCAGAACTTTGAGGCTGAACAATTGTTTTTGGATGTACAATAGTAAAATAATTGTCAGCTGGGGTATTAATTTCGTCCCCATTTTTTGAATCTTGGCTTCTTGTTAAAGCTGAGATTTGGATTGCAATTGGCTCATCACTATCATTTACTATGGTATATGTCTTGGCACTACCAGCACCGGATGGGTCAAATTCCTGAGTTAAAGGTGAGAATTGAAATGCAAATAAATTTGCAGATGCAACGAATACCATTAAAATACAAAGACTTAAAAATTTTTTTTTCATGTATTCCTTCCTATTAGTTTTAGATTATATATTACGAAAGATTACTTAACTTTACAAGAAAAATTTATATTAATCACAACTAATGACATATAAAATCTTTACTTATAGTCTATTCTATAACATAATTCCTGTTATTACAAATAAAATATAGCAATTCTGTCAAAAGTTTCAATTTTATTTTAGTCGGGTCTCTTTATTTTTTTTCTCTTCAATCAGAATTTTAACTGAATTTAAAATGCTCTTCTCAAGAAAATCCCCCAGCTTATCAATGCGTCCATCGTAATCTTTACCAAGGCCCTTTCTGATCCAATCGAAAACCAAACCAACAATTGCATACTTATAAAAATCAGTAACTCTATGTAATATTTCATCATCAACACCTTCATAATCACAATGTCTTTTCAATAGAATGAAAATATATTTACCCACCCTATCTACCAAGTATCTTTCCAATACATCTTGGCTCAAACTATAATAAACAGCACAAATCGTTTGTTCATTGGCAATTATATACTCATAAAGATTGATCATTATCTCATCTGTAGAGTTAGCTTTATAATTTTCACCAACTAAAACTTTTTCTTCATTATCCAAAGTCCAATAGACTAAATCGTAGAGATCTTTAAAATGATAATAAAAAGTTTGTCTGTTTATTCCACATAATTGTGTCACTTGAGTTACTGTGATTTTATCTAAATTATTTGTAAGCATTAATTTTTTTAATGATTGAGAGAGCATTACTTTGGTATTCATTTTTTAAAACCTTTGTTCAATATATGTTTTATTTATTTTTGTTGTTTTATCAATGATTTAACTAATGACATCAATTGTCGAAAATCAAAAAAATATTTTATTTTATAAAAAATAAACAAGAAACAAAATCAAAGCCTTCATGTTTGTTAAGTAAAATTTATAATATTTTACATTTGTGTATATATTATTAAATTAAATTTCTATCTATTGGAAAATGTAAGATTGAAGAAAGCTTGATTGATAACACTGTACCAGCACTGATCAACTGATCCATAAAAGCATCAGGAGTTGCAACTGGATAATGTGATAGCCATCTTAGTAAAGCCGAAACTATAAAATCAGAAAAAGCATCTGAAATTGGTAAAATATCATAATCGACATCGTCTCCAAAAACTTTTTCTATTGTGGGTTTTAAAGCTTTAGCTAAATAATCTCTCAAACTATTTGGACCTGACAATTCGAAGGCCTTTCTATAAAAAGTCTTGTTGTGATATAGATATGTAACAAGAGCACCAGCTGCTTCAAAATTATCAAATGTCGAATATGTTTCTATTGTAGGACTTATAATATCTGTTTCAAAGATCCATATTAAAAGTTCATACTTATCGGAAAAGTGATAATAAAAGGTTTTACGATTTATATTACAATCACGACAAATATCTGACACAGAAATTTTGTTAAAGGGGTGATTCTCCATAAGGTCTTTCATGCAATTTGCAATTGCTGTTTTAGTGAGTACATTATTTGCCATATAGTTAATAATATAAAGGTAAATAGAGAATTGTCAACCTAATCAAATATATAAAAAAGGACATTTCGAGTTTTTAAAGTACCAAAATGTCCAATTTTATATACTAGTAATAAAATACTACAATGCTTATTTTAGCTTTCCACTCAAATATACAGCACCAACTATGTAATTACCTTTTTTGATAGGTTGAGATACAATATTTTCAGCATATATCAGTTCAAGAGGACCCATAACAGTATTTACAAAAGACTTGTAACAATATTCATCACTATTGGAGAATTTTACTTTTGTGGTGTTGATGACTTCTCCACAGTAAATATTGAATAAAACATTTTCACTATAAAGTTTTTTTTGCTCTTCTGTTAGATCTTCTGCTTGAAGGTTGTAGAAATAATAGGGAAACAACATTTGGTCTTTTATATATGGTCCTTCGTTTTTTTCCTCATAATCTTTTCTGCTTTCATAGATTGAAAGATTTGTAGGAAAACCACATACTTGAAGTTTCACTTCATCATTTTCTTTTAAAACTGCATTACTTAGACCAGCTTCTATTAAATTAACAATAAATGCTTTTTTATCATCAGTAGATGAGAATACGATAGCAGGAATTTCTTCAGTGCTTCCTAGACTCATAACGGGATTTGCTTTCCACTCACATTTATTCAATATGTGTGAGTCCACACCTATAACATCTGTGTCTTTTCCATCTTTTACAATTCTTGCAACCATACGCAATCCATCATTATAGTCAACAATTTTGTAATTGTAATCATTTCCTTCTTGTGCTTGTACTCCCGCAAAAAGGTTCAATATCTCTGCTTGATTTTGAGAGATCTTACTTAGTCCTAGACTATCTAAAAATAATGCCATATTTACTCCAATTTTTTGTTTATTCTATCAGTAAATTGGGTTGATGAAAAGGAGCATTGATAATACTATTGTACTCATGAAAATTTTGGATGATTTGACAATAAAAGATGGAATTTCGGATGGATTTCCAATCTTACTGGGTTACTTCTCAACTGCCGTTGCTTTTGGATTAATTTGCAGAAATATAAATATAACCTTCTTCTCAGCTGTATTGATGAGTGCCACGAGTGTTGCCGGAAGCGGCCAGTTCTTAGCTATAAATCTTTATTCAACAGGTACTTTCATTGTTGAACTCTTTATTTCAGTTATGCTAATAAACTTTCGATATGTGTTTATGGGAATGTCAATTAATAATAAATTAGATAAGGACATTTCATTCTTACAGCGCTGTCTTGTTGCATTCATAACAACTGATGAGGTTTTTTCTGTTGCTTCTCTTAGAAATCAAAACTTGAATTTCAAATATGTATTTTCAATGCAGCTTACAGCTTATACAGGTTGGGTTGTTGGAACAGGTATTGGTTATGTAATTGGAACAGTTTTGCCTCAAAGTCTTCAAGCTGCAATGGGTGTTACTTTGTATGCGATGTTTGCATCTTTATGGGCATCTGAAGTCAGAAAGGATGGTTTTCCAATTTTGTCAATTGGTTTGATTTCAGCAGCTATAAATTCATTTTTAGTATGCATCTGTGAACTTTCAGCTGGTTGGTCTTTTGTAATTGCAATGGTCAGTGCTTCTTGGATTGGAAGTTATATAGTCAAAAGGAAAAATTAGTTATGAACAGCGAACCAAAATCAATAATGTTAGTTGTACTTGTATCAGCTATTGCTACAGCAATACCTCGTTTCATCCCTTACTTTTCAAAATATATAAATAAGTTACCTGATTGGGTTACAGAAAAGCTTGCTCTGCTTCCAATTGCAGCTCTCGGTGCTTTGATCTTCCCGTTTGTAATTTTAGATTTTCCAACAGTATGGTTTGCTGGTCTCTGTGGCGTTGGTGCTGCTTTTTTTCTTGGATTTCTAAAACAAAATATGATTGTTTCAATAATTGCCAGTATAATGGTCACATATGCAATACTCATTATTTGATTTTCACAGACATTTTACCACTTCAAAAAAAAGAGACGATGCTTTTTATTGCACCTCTTCTCTCGATGAATGGCTTGATAATGGAGAGTTCTATTCTTTAGGGCTCCTTCTTTCTGACAAGATATATCTTTCAGAGGACATATCTGCAATAACAAGAAAATTGGAAAAGCTGTTGATTGGAAATCCAAATGCCCAAATTGGTGAGATTGGTCTGGACAAGAGATTTGGCCAATCAGATCTGCAGAAAGCCTTTCTTGTAGATTGCATAAATCTTTCTCATAAATACAATAGAATCTTGAGCATTCATTGTGTAAAATCATATGATAGTTTAATTTCAATTCTTAAGTATATTGAGATTCAAGAGGAAAAAGAGACCAAGAGAACTGGAAAAATTTTCTACAGGCCTCTGACTATTTTACATGGTTTCACTTCCAGTCTCGAAATGGCTAATTTATTAAAAAAACATAATATCATCATAAGTATAAATCCAAAGTTTTTAAGAACAAAATTCTTTACAAGAATACTAGAATTTGATAGATTGGGTTTTTTAATTGAATCAGATTGGGATGATATCTCAGATTCAGGTTATGAAGAATATTTTGATGACTTTATAAATGAACTGGATCAGTGCAATCTAAAAAACTTTAAGGATATTAATAATGAATACAGAACAGTTCTCACGAATTTCTCTTCTAATTGGAGAGGATAATGTCAACAAACTATTTACCTCAAGTGTTTTGATTGTAGGACTTGGTGGTGTTGGTGGAATGGCTCTAGAGGCTCTCGTTAGAGCTGGTGTATCCAATCTCACTCTCGTTGATTTTGATACCATAACAGTTTCTAATTTAAACAGACAGATATGTGCTACCTGGGATACTGTAGGCCACGACAAAGCTTTAGAGGCTAGAAAGAGAGCTCTTTCCATAAATAAAGATTGTAATGTAGATGTTGTCAGTTCTTTTTTCAGTGAGGAAACAGCAGATACAATTTTCTCAAAACATTATGATCTTGTAATTGATGCAATTGATTCTTTGAATCCAAAATGTTGTTTGTTGGAATATTGCTACAAACATGATATCAAGGTAATAAGCAGCATGGGAGCAGCCCTAAAGAGAAATCCGTCTTTAGTCAGATGTGAAGATCTTTTTGATAGTTATGGAGACCATCTTGCAAAGATAGTTCGAAAAAGAATGAAATCACGTGGAGTTGGAAGAGGTATAAAGGTTGTATTTGCTCCGGAAATAGCTCGTTTTGATTTCAATAAACCAAAAGCTGAAGAGCAAGAGGATATTCTAGATAGAGGAAGAAAACGAAATGTACTGGGTTCTCTTCCTACTGTAACAGGTATTTTTGGTCTAACTCTTGCACACCATGCTCTATCCATGCTCAGTGATGCTGAAGAATTTACCGGTGAAAAATCAATCAACAAAAGATAGGATCATACAAATTTAATTGGTCTAAAACTTGTTTTATCATGAAAAGTAACATATCCTTCTTTCATTTTGAAGAGTGTGAGTCTATTGGGTTCTTCGAGTTTAGCGCCATATTTGGTCATGTTGCATCGTAATTTCAAATCCTCAATTTTCTCATCATCTTTCAAAAAACCCCAGTCTCTTAAATTGATTTTTTCATCAATTATGTAATGAACTCTTTTTGTTGTATTTTCAAGAATATTTATTGATCTCTCAATTTTATCAATTCTCTTGGGATCAAGTCTCACTCTTGTTTCAAGGCATTCGCCCTCTCCAACAAGTTCGTACATGGTAGCACTGAGTTCAAAATTTCTATAGATGGGAGATCCCTCTCTTTGTAGAAAAACTTCAACACAGCTATCTTCATAAACCTCATCATTATGATGAGTTGACATTCTTCTTAGTTGTTTCTCAATAACATCAAATTTAACAATTAAATTATCATCATCATGAGACAGAGTGACAGAAGCCCTGACTCCATCATATATATCTCCATTGGATTGCAGTTCATAAACATTTAAATTTTTTTCACTGCAATTTTTTACTATAACTTCGTTCATTATTTTCCTCTTTTTTTTATGTTTTTTTTATTTTTTTTAATGCAGAACGGCCAATCTCGGTACTAAGTAAGTGAAAGTAATTTGAGAGAATTACATTCTTTACATTTTCTAGCAGGTGTTCCAACGCATCTGCTAAATATTCTTGCATTCTAAAAGGAGGTACTTAACAGTGCTTACAGTCTATAAAAAAAACTCAAAATTGACAATTCTATTTCTTTGTGTATTCGCTTTATTATTGACTTCTTGTAATCAAGAGGTTCCAAATGAACGATGTAATTTACATATTTCAATTGATTCAAACAATTTATTGGACAAATCAAGAGAGATTGTTCCAATAGATGATGAAGATATTATTGTTAAATATGCTCTAACTCTCGAAGGTCCTGATGATGAAACAAAATCCATTGAATTGGATGAATCAACAGGAAGTATTGATGATTTAGCAATCGGATATTGGACAATAAATGTCTCTGCATTAAATGCAAATGGAACCTCCATTGCAACTGGGCAGAAGATAATTTACCTGACAAAAAAAACAAATGAAGTTGAGGTAAAACTTGATAAGCTTGTAGGTATTGGTATTTTGAAAGTCGATTTCCAGTGGGATGAAGACCAAGTAGTATCAGACGATGTTGATGTTGTATGTACCGTAGCTTCAGAAGATGGCAATCAGGTTGAAAAAAGTAAAATTCAAATAACAAACAATAAAAATACAGAAAATGGTCGCAGTCTTATTGTTGGAGATCTTCCAGCTGGATCATACATTGTATCTGCTAAGCTGATAAGTAATGATGTCTGTATTTCTGGTATAGTTGAACCAATTAGAGTCATCAATGAAGGTGTTTCTTTGGGCACTGTTGAATTTTTAATCGGCGAGAAAGCCAATCACTTCTCATTGAACATAATTCCTAATGTTATGCTTCCTGTATCAGGAAAGATTGTATGTGATACTGAAAATCCTAAAGTAAACCAAGAATTCAAGCTCACTTTCAATGCTGATGCATTACCAGCTGGAGTTGATTCATCAACTCTGAAATACGAATGGTACTGTGAAGGTGTGCAGATTGCAGATGCAAATGGACCTACAATTACCACTAGCTGCGAATTGGGAAAACATAGATTTGATGTGATTGTGTTCAATTCTTTCAAAGGCTCTGTTGGTGGGACATCATTCAATGTTGAAACAACTAGATAACAATGTAACTGCAGCATATTTAATTAACATTAATTAGTTAACACCTGTCTAATTACTTATCCCATATGATTTTTCTTATCATATGGGATTTTTACTCATAAACAAAAAAATAAAATTTTTGTAAAATTACAATTTCAAATACCATCTAAAATTATCTCATGTCAAGTATTTTATGATAGGTATTTTTCTATTGACAATTTAAAAATTGCCCACCATATTGTTGACATGGATAATAAAAAAACTGACTCACCAACTATAATTATGGATACACCAATTGCATGTGGTTTCCCATCTCCTGCAGCAGATAGCAGAGAGAATTCTCTTGATTTCAATGAACTCCTTCTGAAGCACAAAAGCAGCACTTATTGCTTGAAGGCAAGTGGAAGAAGCCTTGAAAATGCTGGGATTTTTGATGGAGATATATTGATTGTTGATAAAAGTCTTTCTCCAAAGCAGAATGATCTAGTTGTTGCTGAATATCAGGGAGGATTCACTGCCAAAAGATTCAAAATTCAAGGAGATCACATCTATCTTCATCCAGAAAATGATGAGTTTGATGATATCATAATATCTGAAAGAGATAGTCTTTCTATTTTTGGTGTCATAACTGGAGTTGTTAGGACGTACCGCAAATGATAGGACTATGTGATTGCAATAGTTTTTATGCCACTTGTGAAAAATTGTTCAGACCAGATCTTAAAAACAAGCCAGTGGTTGTACTTTCAAATAATGATGGATGCATTGTTGCACTTTCAAAAGAGGCAAAAGCCCTTGGTATCAAGAGAGGTGCACCTTACTATTCTCAAAAAGATGTTCTAGAGAAGAATAATGTGACAACATTCTCTTCAAATTATACTCTTTATCAAGATATCTCAGATAGAGTCATGGAAGTGCTTAAATCACTGGTTGGAACTATAATGCCCTACTCCATTGATGAGGCATTTTTCATGATGCCCAAAAATATTGACCCTGCAGAACTCAGAAGAAAAATTGTTCAATATACAGGGATAGAGGTATCAATTGGTATAGCTAGAACAAAAACTCTAGCAAAAGTTGCAAATCATATTGGGAAAAAAGAAAAAAGTGGTGCTTATGTTTTAACAGAAGAAGATGAAGAGCGAATGCTAAAGAAAGTTCCTGTTCAGGATATTTGGGGCATAGGCTACAAACGCGCAGTTTTATTAAATCAGTATGGTATAAACAATGCATATCAGCTCATTCAAAAGAATGATATTTGGATTAAAAAACAGCTTACAATCATGGGCTATGCTACAGTAAGTGAATTACGAGGCATACCAATGGTAAATATAGACAATCCACCACTTAAGAGTACTTGCAGTGGTATCACTTTTTCCCATGTGAGATCAAATTATGAAGAATTAGAAGAAGCTATAGCATGCCATTGTACAAATGTTGCAAACAAGCTAATTGAAAACAACATGAACTGCCAGATGCTCAGCATAAACCTTTTTACGAACAGGTTTCTGCAGGATTATATTGCACCTTGTGCTGTCATAAAACTTGATGAACCAACGAATTATATTCCATTGCTCATAAAAGCTGGTAAGAGTATTTTAAAGAAAATATATACAGATGCAAACTATAAAGGCTGCCGAGTCTGGGCAACAGAGCTCTCTCCTTCTTCATCAAGGCAATTAGATTTATTTATGAGTGATATAGAAATTGATAAAATGACCAAGCAAGATAAGCTGTCTAAGATTGTAAATGATATAACCAAAATTTATGGTAGAAAAAGTTTGAATGTTGCTGCAGCAAATAAAAAGGTAAAGAATGATTTGATGAGCAGGAAGATGCTATCTCCCTGCTACACCACCAAATGGAAAGATTTACCAATTGTTTTTGTTTAATCTATTTTTAAGTAATCAGAAATAGGTAATATTCTTTTACTGTCCAAATTTATACAACCAATTTTAACTGTCAAATCACAAAGCTCTTCCTCACCTCGATACACTATCTGAGATAGTGTCACTGAGAACTTCTTACTGGAAATCAACTTTGTTTTGACAACTAAATCGTCATTCAAAAACCCTGGTTTGTTATAGACAATGTTAATTTCTTTTACAACAAATCCTATATGATTGTTTAAAAGATCAACTTGGTCTACAACTTCTTTAATCATTTCAGATCTTGCATGTTCTGCAAAATCCAAATATTTTCCATGATAAACGATACCTTCACAATCAGTATCGGAAAAATACACTCTTACATCAAATTTGAATTCACTCAAACTTCAACCTCCGCACCGTCAAATCTCAATGTTTCAAAATAGTCATCCATTGTCTGTGCGCGTCTGATAATATTTAATGTTCCATCTTTTGTCAACAAATATTCTGCGGGGCGAAGCTTTGCATTGTAGTTGAATCCCATTGCATGGCCATGTGCTCCTGCATCATGAAGTACCAGAATATCTCCTCGTTCTACTTCAGGAAGCATTCTATCAATGGCAAACTTATCATTGTTCTCACAAAGAGATCCTGTTACATCATACATTTTATTCTTTGGATCATTTTTCTTTCCAAGAACACTTATGTGATGATAAGAACCATAAAGAGCTGGTCTCATCAAATCAGCCATGCAAGAATCAAGTCCAACATAATCTTTGTATTTATGAGTTACATGTCTTACCTTTGAAATAAGATATCCATAAGGTCCAAGAATATATCTTCCAAGTTCGAATGAAATTTGAATTGGGTCCAGATGATTTCTAACAATTAAATTGTCATAAAGTTCTTTAATTTGCTCACTGACATATTCAACGTCCATTTCATTCTGTTCTGGTTGATAAGGTATTCCCACACCACCACCAAAATCTACAAATTCTAGTTTCACACCTGTCTCTTGATAAATTTTGTTTGTCAAAGAGAAGAGCATATGTGCTGTTTCAATGATGAAGTCACCATCAAGTTCATTAGATGCTACCATTGTTTGAAGTCCAAAGTGCTTAACACCTTTTTCTTTCATTATTCTGTAACAATCGATTATTTGATCTTTTGTCACTCCATATTTTGCTTCAACAGGATTGCCAATGATCACATTACCTGTTCTATCAGGTCCTGGATTGTATCTAAAACAGATTGTATCAGGAACACAACCTAAAGCATTTTCCATTGCCTCAATATGAGTTATATCATCTAGGTTTATTATTGCTCCAAGTTCATAAGCTCTTACAAATTCTTCATCTGGAGTATCATTGCTTGTCATCATCATCTTTGCACCAGGTAAACCACATTTATGCGATAATTCTAATTCTGGTAAAGATGAACAATCTGCACCAAATCCTAAATCAAACAATCTCTTCATGATTGATGGATTTGGACAGGCTTTTACTGCAAAATAATTTATGAAGGATGGTGCCCATTTAAATAGATCTATAAAATTTTGAGCATTATTGAGTATTGCTTTTTCATCATATAAATAAAATGGTGTTGGAACATCCTTTATTAAATCCTGTAATTCTTTATCTTCTAATGGTAAATTTTTTAAACTCATTACATATTTTCCTTTATGGAAGCAATTGCTTTCTCCACGTTTTCTCTATGTCCATAAGAAGAGACTCTTATATAAGATTCTCCTGATGGACCAAACCCAGAACCTGGTGTAACTACAACATGACATGTTTTCAGTAGGAAGTCAAAAAACTCCCAACTTGTCATGTTATTTGGAGTCTTTGCCCAAATATAAGGGGAATTATCACCACCAAAACAGGTTAGACCAACACTTTCAAGTCCTTCCTTGATGATTTTGGCATTTCCCATGTAATAATCCACAAGATCCATACATTCTTTATGGCCCTCTCCACTCAATGCTGCAAGTCCACCTGCTTGGGCTATGTTTGATGCACCATTGAAGAAAGTGCACTGACGACGATTCCACATGGAATTGATCTCACCAACCGCACTGTTTTCACTGACAAGATTTTTTGGAACAATTGACCATCCCAGTCTGACTCCAGTAAACCCAGCACTTTTGCTGAAGCTATTTATTTCAATAGCACATTCCTTTGCGCCTTCAATTTCATAGATTGATTTTGGAAGTTTTTCATCTTTTACATACTCACAGTATGCACTGTCAAATATAATGATAGCTTTGTTCTCTCTTGCATAATCAACAAATTTTTTGAGTTCTGAATGACTCATAACTGCGCCTGTTGGATTGTTTGGAGAGCATAGATAAATCAAATCTACCTTTGATTCAGGAACTTCAGGAATAAATTTATTTTCTGCATTGCATGGGAGATAAACAAAATTATTGTAACATTCGTTTTCAGAATCAAAGCCTTGGGTTCTACCACCCACTACATTTGAATCAACATATACAGGATATGCAGGGTCCTCTACTGCGATGATGTTATCTTTGCCAAATAATTCTTGAATATTTGCAGCATCTGCTTTTGCGCCATCACTTACAAAAAATTCTGTAGCTTCAAGACTCACGCCATATCTTTTGTAATACTCAACAAGAGCTTCTCTCAATGCAGTATCACCTTGTTCGTCTCCGTATCCAGTATATGTCTCTCTGTTAGATAATAAGTCCAGTTTATCTTTCATCGCTCTCACCAAAGAAGGAGGTAATGGTTCTGTAGTATTACCAATTCCAAGTTTCATCAGATCAACACCAGGATTCTCATTTAAATATTTATTTGTTCTTCTTGCAATTTCAGGAAATAAGTATCCTGCTGCCAATTTGCTAAAATTCTCGTTAATAGTTGCCATCAAATCTCTCCTAAGCTTTGAAATTTGGTACCATTGGATTGTTTTCCAATTCTTTTAGTACACTTATCAGTTTTTGTCTATGTTCGTCACTTTCCAAATTACATAATGGAAGTCTGAAGCTCTCTCTGCACCAGCCATATTGAGCTAAAGCTGTTTTGATAGGAATTGGATTTGTTTCTAAAAAACATACTTTAAAGAAATCTGCCAATACTGCTTCAATCTTTCTTGCCTCTTCCATGTTGCCTTCAAGGCCATAACGTAGCATGTCACTCATCAATTTTGGAAATAGATTTGATGCTACCGAAACAACACCTTGGCCTCCAAATCCTACTAAATCTAATGAGATGTTATCATCACCTGATAAAACAACAAAATCTTTTGCAGTATTGTCTACAACATTTTTCATTTGAACAAGGTCACCACTTGCTTCTTTAACAGCTATGATATTTGGGCAATTCTGAGCCAATTTTATCAATGTAGGAGTCTCTAAATTTACACCAGTTCTACCTTTGATGTTATAAACAATGCATGGAATATCCACACTGTCTGCAATTGCTTTAAAGTGCAAATATAGACCCTTTTGAGTTGGTTTGTTGTAGTAAGGATTCACCAACAATACAGCATCTGCACCAACACATTGAGCATGTTTTGACAATCTGATTGCTTCAGAAGTTGAGTTACTACCAGTTCCTGCAATAACAGGAACACGTCCAGCAGTATATTCAACTGTAAGTTGGATCACTCTATCGTGTTCATCATGACTAAGTGTAGGAGATTCTCCGGTAGTACCACATGGAACCAAGCCACTTACACCATTATTAATTTGAAAATCAATCAACTTTTTAAGAGCATCCGTATCCAAATTATCTTTCTCTGTAAAAGGTGTTACCATTGCAGTAAAAACACCATGAAATTTTGAAGTATCAATCATTTTATTATTCCTTAATTTTAATTATCTATTATTTATAAGAGTCTCTACAAAATCATCTAATGTGAAGAAACCTTTCTTTCCAATCAACCAATTTGCAGCAAGTACAGCACCAATTGCAAAACCATCTCTTGTTCTAGCTCTATGAGTCAGTTCAACTGAATCAAAAGGAGAATCAAAAACCACAGTATGAGTACCTGGAATCCAACCTCCGCGTGTGGATGAGACATGTATTTCATTTGGCTCGATTTTTCTATCAAGCCTTTCGGTTACAACTTTATCTTTACCATCAAAGTTCTCAACTATGATGTCAGATATGAGTTTTGCTGTACCAGATGGTGAATCAGCTTTCTCGCGGTGATGAATTTCATTAGCAAATACATCATAGCTGCCTGTTTTACCAAATAGGGAAGAAGCAAGTTTCACCACTTCTCTATAAAGACTCACTCCAATTGAGAAGTTTCCGCTGTAGATTATGCTACTGTTGGGATAGTCTTTTGCAAAAACTTTTAAGTTTTCAACTTCATCATACCATCCGGTTGTACCAATAACTGCAGGGATTTCATTTGAAATATAAAATTTGATATTTTCTTGAATACAAGAGGGATGAGAAAAATCTATCACAACATCACAGTTATTTAGACTTTCTTTCTTAAGCTCTTTACTGTTAATTTTCTCATCTTTGCTATAAGGATCAACAATAGAAACTACATTATAATGTTTGCTATTTGCCACTTCATATATTTTGTTGCCCATTTTTCCAAATCCAACAATTGCTATATTCATATATAATTACCTCTCAATAAAATGAGAATACCAAAAATAATAAGTAGTGTCTATATAATAACAAAATGTTTTTATTATAACATGCATATCTAATTGTTTAACAAAGCGTTTTATATACTTTATATCTGTTCATCATGAGGTTTTATAGATATTTAAAGTCTAAATAAATCTCTATCATAGAATAAAAGTATAATCTATTCTTTTATGTGATAATCAATTAAATTATTTACAACGTTATATCCTCAATCCAATTTTCCAGATGTTGTTAGTTTACCTTATATATTTTGTATACATTTTAATTTTTCGAGCAATTCTTAATTACGATAGAAATATTTTTAAATGCATTTTTTGGTATTTAAAAGACCACCACTATTATGAAAATCATAACAATGATGGTCTCTTTATTAAAGATTATTACTTTCTTTTTTTATCTCGTCTGTTCTTACGACTCTCGCTGGCTTTTATCAAATCTGCAAAAGTTGCGCCTCCCTCACTTGATTGATTGAAAGAATGCTGTTTTTTGTTGTTGTTCCAGTTTCTATTATCTTTTTCTTCCATGTGATTGCTCACTCCACGACGTCTATTTCGTTTGCTATCTCTAACAACCTCTATTACAGTCTCATATTTATAACTTGGAATTTTTATCGAGTTACTTTGGACCTTCATGACCTTCTGCTGTCCCTTCAATACTGAAGTTGGCTTGGTAGCACCTGTTGCAGTTTTCAGGTTCGAAAAATAAGAAGCGCTTGAAGAGGATGCTGCTGCAACTTTTACATTTGAATCGAATGTATCTGGTACCTTTTTTACCTTAATAACAGGTTTTACCTTCTTCACAACCACTTTTTTCTTGGTAGCTACAACAACCTTTTTTGTTTTTGGCATTTTCTCTTTAAAATCTGCTATCTCTTTCTCTGTTAAGGGAACTCTTCTTTTTACTTCCATCTCTTCATATGAGCAAGATAATTTTTGACATACATGATGAGTTCTTCCAAATTCATCTGTAATGCTCATCATTTGACCACCACAGAATGGACATTTTTTAGAATCAGTGAACTTTGGGGAGAAGCTATCTTTAGAACTTCCAACACTCGAGACTAACTGCCTTGCAACATTTTTAATGTCTTTTATGAACAGTTCATTATCTTCTTTCCCTTTTGCAATATTGCTCAGACGCTCTTCCCACTTTCCTGTTAGTTCCGGTGATTTAAGCAATGATGGTGCGAGACGAACAATCTCCCGACCTCGTGGTGTTGGAATAAGTTCGTTACTTTTGCTTCTCTCTATATAGTTGTTGTGTATCAATTTTTCAATTATATCTGCACGTGTTGCAGGTGTTCCAAGTCCTGCAGATAAATTCTTCTTGATGTTAGAATCTTCAACAAATCTTCCAGCGTGCTCCATAGCAGATAAAAGTGTTGCATCATTGTATCTTTTAGGAGCTTCAGTACTGCATCTGCGACTTTTTATTGATCTAACAGAAAGTTCATCATTTTCTTTAAGCTTTGTTAAAATAGAAGATGTCTCACTGTCATCTGATGGAACAGTAGATCTGAGTCCAATTATGCGAGCAATATCTCTGTATCCCTGTGATATAGGTGTTGTGATTCTTGTTTTAAATTTGCATTTGTTTACATCAATCTCAACTGTTGCTGTTTTATAAACATAATCAGATTCAAGTACCTCCAGAAATCTGATGACAATCAACTGCCAAAGTTGCTTCTCATCGTCTGATAGTCTTGATATATTTACCTTCTGATCAGTTGGTATTATTGCATGGTGGTCAGTAACTAACTCATCCCTAACAAATCTTTCTTTATCAATATGCATGTTGCCTTTTGCAAGGAATCGAGCTTTTGCTGCAAATGGAGTCTGCTCCAATGCAAGAAGTCTAAGTGGTATTGTTTCCACAATATCATGTGTTATATATCTGCTATCTGTTCTTGGGTATGTCACTATTTTATGATACTCATAAAGTTTTTGAAGCACATCCAAAGATTTCTTTGCACTGAATCCCAAATTTAAATTGGCATCTCTTTGAAGTTCGGTCAGATCATATGCCAATGGAGATTTTTCAGTTTTCTCCATTTCTTCAATTTTTACAACTTTTCCTTTGTGATTTTCAACTTTACCAATAATTTCCTTGGTATTGTCTTCTCCCATAATTCTAATTGTATTTTCTTCTGTATAATAAGAAGCTTCAAATGCTCCAAAATCAGCTTTCAAAGTCCAATAAAAATTGCCTTCAAACCTCTCTATTTCTTCTTCACGGTTGCACATGATTGCTAAAGTTGGTGTCTGAACACGACCGGCTGACATTTTTGCATCAAAGTGAGTGGTCAAAGCTCTTGTAACATTCATACCCACATACCAATCGGCAGCAGCTCTGCTTTCAGCAGCTTTATAAAGATTCAAATATTCATCACCATCTTTAAGTTTGGCAAAGCCCTCTTTGATGGCAGAATCTGTCTGACTGCTTATCCAAAGTCTTTGAACCTTTCCTGTGTAGGATGATAACTTCAAAATCCAACGTGCAACCAATTCACCTTCCCTACCCGCATCTGTAGCAATTATGAAACTTTCAATATCATCTCTTTCAATAAGGGATTTAACAATTTTATATTGATCTTTGGTATTTTCAATGGGTTCAACCTCTAATTTGTTTGGCAATATTGGAAGAGAGGCATAAGTCCATCTTTTATATTGACTGCCGTATGTTGCTGGTTGAGATAATTCAACTAAGTGTCCAAGTGCCCAAGTAACGATGTATCCATTACCCTCGCTATAACCATCATTTCTATGGTTACAACCCAATGCTGCAGCTAAGGTTCGACCTACGCTTGGTTTTTCTGCTAATACAAGTTTCATAAAAAATATTCAACTAAAAGTTTAGTTGCTCTCTCCTTCTTAAAAGAATTATTATTGTTTATAAAAAACAATATGAAATAACATTATATTTTACAATAGACCTTTCAATACTTTACTGCTTTTTTTATTTATATTGAGGTATTTTTATCTTTATTATGTAATATTATTTTTAGACTTGACCTTTTATATTTTATGATTAAAAATGATATATCCAAGGAGATTTTATGCCCAATAATTCTGAATTATTTGCTATGGAACTGACAGTAAGTGCCTTAACAGATCAAATCAAAAAAACATTAAATAATAATTTTAATGACTTAAATATTGTTGGTGAGGTCTCTAATTTTCGACCATCATCTATAGGACATTGGTATTTCACCCTGAAAGATAAAGATGCTTCAATATCAGTTGTCATGTTCAAAACAAACACCTGGAGATGCGAAAGACCTCTGAAGGATGGAGATCAAATAGTTGTCACTGGAGCCCTTGATGTATATCCTCCAAGAGGAAGTTATCAAATCATATGTACAAATATAAAATTTGTTGGACTTGGTAATATTTTGGCTCAACTTGAAGAGCGTAAAAGAGCCTATGCAAAAGCAGGATGGTTTGACGCTCAATATAAAAAAACGATTGTAAAGATTCCTAAAAAACTCGGAATTGTAACATCGGTAACAACAGCAGCACTTCAAGATGTTCTTCAGGTTCTTGATAGAAGAGCACCTTCTTTAGATGTAATTATAATTCCAGCAGTTGTCCAAGGTGCTGGGGCTGGTAAAACAATTGCAAGAGCAATAGATATTGCCAATGAATATATGCTGTGTGATCAATTGATTGTAACTCGAGGAGGTGGTTCAATTGAGGACTTACTTCCTTTCAGTGAGGACTGTGTTCTTCAATCAATTTTAACAAGCAAGATTCCTATCATCAGTGGAGTTGGTCATGAGATAGATTGGGCATTAAGTGATTTTGTTGCTGATTTAAGAGCTCCAACTCCTTCAGCAGCAGCAGAACTTGCTAGCTCTGGTATATTTGATGCAATCGAAAAGAATAGAGAGCTAAAATTCAATATCAATCATAGTTTGGAAAATAAGCTCAATTTCTTTAAAGAAAGAACTCTGCATTTTGACAAACATATTCTCCAGAGCTTGATTCTAAATAAAATTGACTCTCTTTTATTTAGAATGGCCAACAGTGAAAATGATATTGAGCGAAGTATTGATAGTAAAATTGAAAACATCAACTACAGGCATCTGAGCATAAAAGGTGATATCAATAAAAATATGGATGAAAGCTATAACAACACCAATTATCATTTTAAAGATATACAGAATTCAATTGCAAACAGTGTTGATTCAAAAATAAATGGTGGTAGAGTGTATTTGACTCAGCTTAAATCTGAGTTGAACAGCAATGTAGAAAGAAGAGTCGATCAGAGCGGATATGATTCCGAAAGAATCAAAAATGAGTTATTGAGAAACTTTGAGAACAAGATTTCTTATATAAGTCAGAAAAATGATGAATTGAAGAATGTTTATCAAAACAACATTGATAAAATATACCAGAAATCATTCTCTCAGTTCAAACTTACTAAAGCTGAGCTTTCAGCATTGAGTCCTACATCAATTCTTGATCGTGGATATTCAATTGCTCAGGATGAAAATGGTAATATTGTTTCCTCAATAAATCAAATTCACAAAGATGATTTATTAGGAATTAGAGTTAAAGATGGATCAATTAAGGTAAAGGTGGAATAATATGAATTTTGAAGATAATCTAAAGAGAATGGAAGAAATCGCTTCACTTCTTAGAAATAGCAACACATCATTGGAAGAAAGTTTGAAACTATTTGAAGAAGGCATGGATCTTTCTAAAAAGTTAGAAGATGGTTTGGAAAAAGCCAAGAGAAAAATTGAAACTGTAAAAATGAATAACAACAATGAAATAGAAATTGAGGAATCAAAATAAATTGTCATGGCTCAGTTGCCAAATACAATGATTGATTCATTCTATCTATATTTATGAGATAACCAAGGATTCATCTTACTAACAACCAGTAGGATGAATCTTTTTTATGTTGCAACTTCTTTTAAACATAAATTAATTGTTTTAATCTTCATTATCCAAAAGGTATTCAATTTTATCAAGATCCTCTTCTGTTATCACATAAACTCCGATATCTGAAAGCTTCTGTGATGTAACACCATTTCCTGGTATCAATTTGCTTGTAAAAGTTCCATCATATATGATGCCTGTCCCACAAGAAGGTGATTTACTTTTCAATATTGCAACCTGGGCATTGTACTTTATAGCTTTCTTTACGGCAATATTGGCACCAGCTTCAAAGGCTTCAGTATTGTCCTCTCCATACTCACTCATGACCTTATCACCAACTCGCTCACTTTTCGCTCTTGGAATTGGTAGACCACCTTCAACTTCTGGACAGACTCCAATAAAATTGTGCTTTTCCTTGTATTTAGCCATAAATAAATCTAATCTCTCATTGTCTGTTGATTTTCCATCATATCGACAAGGGAAGCCTAACAAGCATCTAGATATTAAAATATTCATCTTTCAAACCTCTTTTATTTTTCTTCATACTCAATTGTTTTTTCTTCATTGTTTTTTGGATCTGTAAAAGTTATTTTTATAGCTTCAAGACCAAATTTCTCACTCTCAATACCACCATATATTTCATCCCCTATCAAAGGATGACCACTCCAAGCCATGTGAGATCTCACTTGATGCTTGAAGCCTGCAGTTAAAGAACATCTAAATTTTTGCATTGAACCAACTGTTTCTTCATATTTGATGAATGTTTCATATTCAGTACCTGTAGTTTTTTTTAGCGCAGCCATATTGTAAGAATCAAGAACAGGTAAGACCATCTTTCGACCTTTACCGTAATATCTGAAATAACTCTTGATGCATACACCATTTTTTTTATACAGAGGATTTTGGTATGGATATTCTCCAAAACTTTCAATTGTTTTGCATTCAATATTGGATGTTGCAAGATATTCTTTTTTAAATTTCCCAGTTTTTTGAAGGTTCAAAAAATAATCAAATGTTGGTTTGTTTCTGGCAATCAGAACAATACCACTGGTTTTTGTGTCCAAACGATGAAGCACTCCATTTTCCCAGGAGGAATAGCCCTCAAAACCTGTCACTTCAGCATATGTCTCACTGACAATTTCAAGCAACGTCAATTTGATATCATTCTTAAGAGGAACCGTTGGTAAGTATGATGGTTTGTATACAACCAAGTAATTCTCATTCTCTTCAATTACTTTTACATTATTTCTTAAATTTAACATTAACTACCTTAAAAACTATTTTAAAAATCATTTTTTAAAAATCTTTATATATTATTTATCTTCTAAAAATATAGTTACGAATTATAACATGGTTTGGTGAATCTAGCAAATACACATTTATTTTTCTCACAGTTTCCAAGTACCGATAAAAGAATATTTTATTTCCCTTATTAGAATTCATAATGTATAATGATTTCATGAACCAAATACCTATCAATACAATATCTTCTCCCACTGTAATTCTAGATTTAATCTATAGCCTAAAAGTAAAAGATGTTATGTATAAAAATCTAACTACAGCCACAATGCATACAACTCTAAGAGAGATTCAAAGATTGATGAAAGAGAATCAGATTACAGGAGTTCCAATAGTTCAAGGAAAGCGTCTGGTTGGTCTTGTTAGCATGGATGACATAATGCAGGCTTTAGATAAAGGTTATATAGAAGAGCCATGTAAAAAATATATGTCTAGAAATATAACAATACTTGAAGACGACATGCCAATATCTTTTGCAATAAACTATTTTGATAAGTTCTCATACCATAGATTTCCTGTAATTGATAAAGAAAAAGAACTGGTAGGAATGATAACCTCACGTGATATAACAGCGACTCTTTTGGTTGAAATCAATAAAGAAATTGAAGCTTTAGAAAAAGCAAATGAGCTCAATATATCAAGAGACTCAGTTCAAATTGTTGGTGAGGTCAAATCTCATACCATCATTCGTCTTGATTTCGAGAAAGCTGGTTATGCAAGCACTCAAGTAAAAAAGAAATTAAAAAAAGCAAACATTCCCAACAATATAATAAGAAGAGCAGCAATAGCCTCTTATGAGTTGGAGATGAATATTGTTGTGCATTCAAATGGAGGAGAGTTGATAACAATTTTTACTCCAGAAAGACTTACCTTGATTGCACAGGATAAAGGGCCTGGAATTAAAGACATTGAAAAAGCTCTGACTCCTGGTTGGTCAACCGCAACAGATTGGATAAGAAGCCTTGGTTTTGGTGCCGGTATGGGACTTCCAAATGTAAAAAATGTAAGTGATGATTTTTCAATCAAAAGCAATGAAAAAGGAACAAGAGTTGAATGTTCAATTAATTTGATACCAAATAAAGGAGACAAGTAATGAAGGTAAAAGATCTATCAACCATAGAAGGTTTTGAAACAGTATTGATGAAAAATGAGGGTGCAGATGTACTTGATGTTTATACAGGAGATCTGTTATCTGATGTAATTGGTAATGTTGTTGATGATAGTGTTCTTGTTACCGTACAAGCTCATAAGAATACAATAGCTGTTGGATCGCTAGCATCCATTCCTGCTATTGTACTTTGCAATGGAAGATCATGTCCCGAAGATATGGTAAAAGCTGCTTCTGAGAATGATATATCTTTATTCACAACCGAAGATAATCAATTTCATGCATCCTTGAAGATAGCAAAAGCTTTAAATCTGTAATCTAAAATGAAAATCAAAATTGATTTACACAATCACAGTTGTCTCTCTCCTTGTGGGTGTGATGATATGCTTCCCTCTCTACTGGCAATAGAGGCTATGGAACAGAAGATAGATATCGTTGCACTTACAGACCACAATTGCACGAGAAATTTGCCAGCCTTTGAGGAAGCCTGCAATTTATGTGGCATAATGGGAATGTATGGCTTGGAAGTAAACACAATTGAAGATGTTCATGTATTATCACTGTACAGCAATATTAAAGATGCAATGGAATTTGGATTCTACATAGAGTCGCTTCTTCCTGATATTGAAAATAAACCCAAATTGACTGGTAACCAAAATATTGTTGACCTTTCAGGTGAAATAATTGGTACTTTTAAGAAGTCACTTCTGACTACATGTGGAATAACTCTTGAGGATGTTGTAAATGAAACTTTAGCTAGAGATGGACTTGTTATTCCCGCCCATATAGATAGGTCTGTAAATAGCATACTGGCTACACTGGGTTTCTTACCGGAACTTCCCTATTCCGCCCTTGAGGCAATAAAACCATC
>Ga0172377_10001465_pt1 | contig 23850 bp, 23 predicted proteins | sample Pumphouse3metaG_FD_119749 | JGI IMG/M metagenome (GOLD analysis project Ga0172377, IMG submission 119749) | Leachate microbial communities from a municipal landfill in Southern Ontario, Canada - Pumphouse #3 metaG | ecosystem: Engineered > Solid waste > Landfill > Unclassified | place: Canada... | reverse complement strand
GCGTAGGTAGCACTGTCTGACAACCATACCGGATCTGTTTCTGTATAACTTGTAAGGAATCCCTGATCATTTACCCAACTTTTTGCAGCGTATGTAGCTGAATCTGATAACCATACCGGGTCGGTTTCTGATGTTAGGTACTGGCTAAATGTTAAGGTGTCGTTGTTCGCAATGATAAGCGTGTCGCCGTCTTCGCTAACGTAAGCGCGTACAAGGGTATCACCGTTCAGGTAGATAGTGTCAACCTTTATCGGGTCTGTGAAAGTGACCTTCACGCTGTCAAGGCCTGCAACTTCGTTTGTTTTCAGTTTCTCAGTTTTGAAAGTCTGAGCCTGTAAGCCTGTACAGGCGATAGCAAATAATATAAAAACTAAAATTTTTTTCATGCGTTCTTAATTAAATAAGTGAATACCCCAGCCATTGAGCAATAAACGGTAAAGCTTGTAGCAGTTTGATTTGAAATTTTCCAGGAGCCCCCGCCTTCATCGTCGCGCAAATTTCCCAGAATCAGATAGCCTGATGTGTTTTGACCTGTCACGTTTATAACGTTGTCACCTCTCACAACTGCAACGGCTTTGAGCTGAAAATACTTATTAAAGACATAAGCCGCCAAGCTTTCAATGCTTGCAAATTTTGCCTGAGTATCTCCGTCTTTATCAACCAGAAAACCATAACCTGATAAATCGGTTACTTCTGTAAGTTCATATAATCGTTTATCATTCATAAGGCAATTTGTTAGCCGCGTTAATGAGTAAGTAATTTTCAGCATCCGTCAGAATAAACCCGCCTTCGTCAATCGCTTTATCACTTGTCTGCTGTAAATTTATTGTATAGATAAATAGATTAGTGCCCTCAATCAATTCTGCCGAACCTTTTTCAGCGACCTGAAAGCCTATGCCGTCAATCTCCACGTCGTCATGCGAGAAAATCAAATTCAACTTCTCAACCATCCAATTTGGAATGCCGAACGTTTGAAATTCTACATTCCGGTAATAACAGGAATCAAGCCTTACTTCCCGCTGCTCGTCATCAGCATAAACCTCATCTTCGCCGCCACCTGAATAATTGAAAAGCTCTGCATCAATGTCGAGGGCAAAGGTTATGCCTGTGTCGTAGATCGTTGCAAAGTTGTTCTCGCTGTTGCGGTATCTGATGTGCCGGAGATCTTCGCTTATCACCTCAAAGTAATTGCTTATCACCCCGTCAATGCTTACGCGGTAACAACCTGACAACTCGGATAACGAAATAACACATTGCCAAACATCCTCTTCCCCTCCGTGCGTTGTCTCGCAAAATGGCTGATAGGCACTCGCCACATAAGAATGCATAAAGTTGCAAACAAAGGTGTTCAAGGTGTCGTCATAAACCCTCTCCATCAAAATGTAGGTGCCATCATTCGCTCCGTCGGTTATGGTTACACTCGCCCCGGTCACTGCCCAGAACGGGAGAATATCAAAATATAAAGACGTTATACCCAGATCGTAGGATTTCAGATAACATTGTGTCATATAGGTAATATTTGAACGGTTGGCCACCTTCTCAGGGGTTATTGCTGTTGTCTCATTTTCCCCGATAAGCTGAACAACCGGCTCCGTGTTACTCTGTACTTGCAGCCGTAGCATCGTAGTAGACAAGAACTGCTGTACATAGCTGTACGACGTTGCTACCTGTATGCCTTCCGCGCCTATGGCTTCAAAGTTTAACGGATTTGTTTTGCTTATCATAACACATTCACTCCTGTTAGTTCAACTTGCTGTAAAGTTACTTCAAAATTGTTTAATACGTTGCCCTCGACACGCTCAATGTTTGGGTTTTCTTCCGTTGCAAACTCGACACCGTTAACGTAAAATGATGTGTGCTTTGTTGCGATTGTGAGCTGCTCGCATATAGCACGCGGGAGTCGTTCGATTAACATTTTCAACCTTCGAATATAAACCCCCTCTAACACGGTTAATTTCTGGTCATCATCGGTATAGGTTGAGGACTCACCAGCCGGCTCAATCTCGAAAAGATCCCCGACTAAATGCAATTCATTCACTTGCCCATAATCGTAGTCCACCAAAAACTCAGTGCCAGACCCGTTCCATGTTATTTTTAAGATGTTATCCGAGTCTGTCGCTGCGTGCCTTAAAGGCTCAGATAGATAAGTGATGCTGTCATAAACTGAATCGGTGAATGCGTGTTCAATTTGATAGCATTCTACATTTTCGCCCGATATACTAAACTCGCTCCAGTCGATTGTGATCTCGTGAATCTCGTAATCTTTGATGTTATAAGTCGTTGAGCAAGTCGCCCCGCTGCCTCCTGAAGCGTAGGTGTTGGCGTAGATAGCTACAAACCCGTCTAAGTCTTCGTCATAAGTCAGGCTCTCGATTGAGTATGTGCCGTCGTTCGCTCCGTCGGCTATGGTTATGGATTGTCCGACTGTTGCCCATACGGGTAACTCACCATCAAAGTAGATTTTCGTTTTCCCGGTGTCACCTTCGTACAGGGTAACATCCTCAGAAGCAGCAACGTTCATGTTGTTAGTTAGCTGTGTAGAATGCAACTGGTCAGGGGTGTACGTCTGCAAAACCCCGTTAAGGTAAAGGTTTGTAGTAATGTTGTCGTAGTCAGACGCCAAAATCTGATATTTCACGACTTGGTTTTTTGAAAATTCATGAATAAAGGCGTCCTTGCGAAGCGCCATAATGGAGTTGGTGAAATTATCCTCATAGCCTAAGAGGTCATCCATTGTATTAGTTTCAAAGCGTGTCGCAAATCTTATGCTTTGCCCTTTTGGTATCTGTGCTATTACTGCCATTATTCTACAAATTTGTAAGCTTTCAAAATTTCAAAATTAGCCTGCTTTTCAGATAATTTAACGGTCATTTTTACCAGAAATCCGTAATAATCGACGTTATTATACGAGAAATGAATAATACCGCGCGGGTTGCTTTCGATTGTGTTAATGTTAGCTGCTGTAATCGGACAAGTGAAAGAGTAGATAACCGGCTCAAATATTGGCCTGTCAAAATCGCTTATTGTTATGTCCGCTGCCTCTGTTATGTTGTTACCGTCTTCTGTATAGGTTAGGGCGATATTCTTTTCACTCGCTGTAAAAGTAACACTCTCATCATTAAACTTGTTAAGTGCTGAACGCAACCAGGCGCCCCATCGCATCAGATTATGACGCGGAGAGATGGTAACGTTATAAGCACTATCCGGGTCAGGTATCCCGTCAACATTCGTTATACCTGCGTCGGAAGCACTCCTGTTAGTGTAACCGCTGTCATTCTTAACGTCGATAATGAAATTATCTGAGTCGCTGTCATCGTCATCATCATCTTGCGACTTGCGGCGCTGCAATTCAATGCCTAAACCGTCTGCCCGGAAAGGGCTTATCAGGTTGAAGTCTTCCTTAGTCGTAAGTTTGTTGGAAAAATCCATTTGTTGGTTAAACTCTCTTTGCCCCCCATACTCGTCAAACTCTTGATTCTCGTAACCAACAGCGTAAGCATTACAAACCCACTCATCGGCATATATCTGTTTGAAGTCTTTAATATTAGGTAAAGCGATGACCCTTGTACGCTGAAAGAAATATTCCAGCTGCTCAACTCTTACGACCCGTTTACCCTCTTCATAGTCAAACCCTAATCCGAGGGCAAAAATTTTCGAGTAGCTATCAAACAAATCTTTGAAACTGAACGCCGGATATTTAGCAGCCCCCCGGAGCATGTACCCGGAGGCTAATCCAAAATTCCACGCCGCGCCATTGCTGGTATACCCGTCCAAGGTGCTGCCCAGCACTGTGGAGCGCAATGTATTTTCTTTACCTGTCAGGATTAACAGCATTCTATCGAACAAAGGGAATGGCAGATCAAACTCAACTAAGGAGCTGACAGACCGCTCAACTGTGGTGAGCTCTGCAAAAATCGCATTTACCGGATAGTTGATAACGATAGGAGCCGGTACCACCTCAGCCCGATAAGCGTTAATATATGCAGCGAGGTAGTCGCCTTCAGACATGGAGAACGTTTGCTTTGTTGCAGTGAAGGTGATCGTCCCGGTGTCGTCGCTGCTGGTCGTCGTGTAAACTGTTGCGCTGCTCTGCTCTACCCCGCTCTCGTTGTAATGCGTTACATCTATGTCGAAGGTGAGCTCATACCCCAAACCCTGCTGGTCAAAATTGAAATAACCGGATAATGTTACCCCAGTCACCTCTGTATGCTCGTAGGCCTGATAAAAGTATTCCTGCCCCATTAGATTCATCGCAATGAGCCCTGGATTTGCGTTTGATGTTGTCGGCGTTAAATAGATTGCATCCCCTGCCGTCCCGTTGTCCTGCTCTATGCTTTGACTGCTTCCAGGTGTTGATACCCCCCTCGCTGTGAGGGTTACGCTCTTCCAAGTGTGTGCTGCTATGGCCTCACCCTCTAAAGTCGTTAATCGGCTTATATCGACTTGCTTGTCTTCATTTGCGCGTAAAGTTTGCACAAAATCGCTGTCAATCACTTTAATATCTGTGCTTATCTTGTCACGCTCATAAGTTGTAAGATCAAGGATGCCGCGATAAAAAATTGAAAAGGTGTCGTCGCTTACCTTATGCCAGATAAGTACTCGGACTTTTTCGGTTACTCCGTAGGCGTCAAGGATATTATCAATAAAAGTTTTCCCGTCTTTAACGAAACTTAAGGAGTCCACACTCACGCTTCGTGTCACGCCATAATATTGTGAGCTTCTCAGGTAGGTAATAGCAAAGTCTTTCCAGTTGGCGGGTAAATTGCCGTTTTCGGAGGATAACTTTTTGTATCCTTCGCTTTCACTGAAAAGCTCTATGTACCATTTCATCACCCAAAATATTTTTTAATATATCCATTTGACCGTTCGATCCGTTCCCAATTTATATTGCCATTCACCTGAGTTGCCGGGATGCGTTTTATCGCCGTTATTGCTTTTCCGAGAAGCTTGTTAGTTTCTCCGAAATCTGCACTAAATGAAGCGCTGTTGCCCCCTCCGGTGTTATACATAATAGAACGGTTAATGTTATTAACAAAGTTACTCATTTTAACCGGATTTTCTGATAAAAGCTCTTCCGTTTCTTTCGCTGTGAAAATTTTGGCGTATTCTTCAAGACTCGTAAGAATGAATTTATTATTCTTTTCCGCTTCTTCAGAAGTAAAGGCTTTATTGCGAATCTCTTTATCTTCAGAAGTAAAGGCTTTATTGCGAATCTCTTTATCTTCAGAAGTAAAGGCTTTATTGCGAATCTCTTTATCTTCAGAAGTAAAGGCTTTATTGCGAGTCTCTTTATCTTCAGAAGTAAAGGCTTTATTGCGAATCTCTTTATCCTCTAAGATCTTTTTTGTTTCTTCAGAGGTATAAACTTTATCGTGCTTCTCAAGATTCACCAAAGTGGGTTTATCGGGTGAAAGGAATGCTTTGTCCCCTCGCTTATTGGTTACTATCTCCTGCCCTTTCTCTCCCACGACCGCAAGACCGCCGGGCGCATCCTGGATACCTGTTGCAAATGCCGGGATAGTTGGTAAAGGCTCGGCCAATACTGCTGCGGCTTGTGCGATCCCTAAAGCGGTGTAAAAAGGTATCAGGATAGGAGCCGCCAGTCCTGCCTCGGCTGCAACCTTGGAGATTGATTGAGCGGTATTTATCGCAATGCTGAATAGTGAAGTCGAACGGTCGATAATGGCCTGCTTCCGCTGTATAGTTGCAACCTCTTTCGCCTTTTCGCGCTCTAAAGTCATCGTCTTATATGCGTCACCTTCTGCAAGTTCTAACTTCTTATCATAGCTCGCTTCGACGTGATCGAGTTGTGCGTCGTACACTTCATTTACCGCGCTGCCTATCCCGGAAGCCACACTGGCAACCTCGCCAAGCTGGTTAAGTGCTGCATCCACAACCGCTTGCGCGTCGGCTTTCTGTTGCTCCATTGCCTCCTGTGAAGCCTGTATTTTAGCATCTCTTACTTTGTTTTCAATCTTTATGCGCTCTTCGGCTGTAAGCTCTTCATTCGCAAGGATATCTTCAAGGTTAGCTATATAGGCGTCAAGTTGCGCCTGTTGTGCTTGCTCGTCGATCTCCTTTAACCGTTCGTAGTATTCTTTTTCGCTGATCTCTTTATTTTTCAGCGCATCAATAACGGCCATCACCTGCTCCTGCTGGTTGGCTGTTATCTGTTCAGTTTGCAATTTATAAGCATATTCCCGGGCTTGAGCGATTGCATCCTGTCGTTCTTGCTCCTGTTGTAGCTCATTATCCGCTTGTTGGTTTAACAAGGTGTTAAGCATCTGATAATGTTTTTCCTGTTCTGCTTCGCTGAGGTTATTAAAGTTCTCGGTATCATTAATGGTTGCCTGCTGTGTCGCTATCTGTGCTGCGAGTTCTTCCTCTGAGGCACGCTGCAAGATTACTTTTTTCCGTTCTTGATATTGCTCAGCTGAGATCTCCTCACGTTTATATTCTTCCGTTAAAGCCGCGATTTGCTTTTCAGCTCGATCTTTATATCGCTGCGCGGTTATCGTTGCTTCGTTCTCAACTCCTGAAGCTATAACCTTAGCCCTTTGTTCTTCGTACTGCTTTGTAATCTCCGTAGTATCGACTCCGGCTTTCTCAAGCTCAAGTTTTATCTTTTCATAATTGATGCGCAAAGACTCCAACTGTTTGGCCTGCCCTTCTCGCATTGACTTTAAAAGTAGCTCATCGTGTTTCAATGCATCTTCTTGCATTTCATGGTATTTCTGCCTTCGGGCTTCTGCGATTTTCTCATACTCTTTTTCAGTTAAAGCCCTCAAAACCTCAGTGCCTTTGACTATTCCAATGCGCTGTGCTTCAAGAAAATCTTTGATCTGTTGTTCTGTAAATTTTTCAGCCCCTTCAGGGGCTTTGCCCATTTGCTCAACTGCTTTCTGTATTTCTACCGCAGTGAAAGACAATTCATTTTTTGCCTCTTTGAGTCGATCGTTTATACGCTCCAGTTTTTCCTCGACCTCTTTGCGGTTGAAAATATTAACCTTTGTATTCTCAATCTCTTTTTTCTGCTTTTCGAGATCAGCTATTAAGTTTTTCTGTGACTCGGAATAAAGCTCAAAAGCGCTTTGCATTGCTTCCGCCTCAGAATCATAAGCCCCTGAAAGGTTAAGTTTGTCGGCAACAACTTTAATCTCAGTCATTGCACTTTCGGCACTCGCTTTCGCTCTATCCGCTGCGCGTTCTGCTGCATTCTCGGCTTTCTCTTCTTCACTTTGTGTTAAAAATTCTAAACCGTTCACCACTTTGGTGATAAATTGTATTGCGTTCCGTGTGAAGGTGGCCAACGCGCCTTGCCCGTTCTCAATACCCAGAATGAACCCGTCCCACGCGCTGCCAAGAAGTTTAATATCACCTTGCAGGTTATCCATCTTGGTGTCTACCATCTGCCCGAGTTGGTCGTTCACTCCAGTAATGCTATCTCTTAATTCTTTTGCTCCTTCAGCGCTTTGCAGGAAAGTACTGAAAGCTGCAACGCTTCGTTTATCTGTTAAAGCTAAGGCCTCGTTCAAATCTATACCCCCATCCCGGAGATCTGCTAAAGCCGGAATAAGCTCATCAAAATTGGTAACACTCCCGCCTAAGGACTTAGCCAATTTGCCGTTACTGTCTGCAAGGTTAAGTAAGATGTTACGTGTTGCCGTTGCAGCACTTGAAGCATCAAAGCCCGCATCTTTAAGCTTTCCAAGCAATGCGGTGGTATCCTCAATGCTGAAACCAAAAGATGCCGCAACCGGTGCAACGGTTGACAATGCTGTTTGGAAATCTGAAAAGCTTAAAGCTGATTTTGTAGTGGCCACGCCAAGAACGGAAACCACCCGCTCCATCTCTGAGGCCTCAAGACCAAACGCCCGGAGTGCTGCTCCTGCAACTTGCGCGGCTTCTGCTGTGCCTGCTCCTGTTGCTATGCTGAAATCAATAACCGCTTTTGTTGAGTCCTGTATCTGCTCTTGTGTGAAACCTAATTTTGCAAGTTCGGTTTGCAATTCTGTAACCTGTGAAGCGGTGAACGCGGTAGCTTTACCGTATTTCATCGCATCATCAGTAAGATCTGTAATTTCTTTTTTTGTTTTACCAAGGATTGCAGCAAGATCACTATTTGCGGCGCTGAATTGTATGACTGTCTGTGCGGCATTTTTAAAAGACCGGACTAAAGCCGCAACGCCAAGCCCCCCGGCCAGCATTCGCCCCATATTTTTGAAAGCGCTTGCGTAGTTACCTACATTTCTTTGTGACTTACCAACTTGCGCGTCAAACTTTTTTACCTGCTTTTCAGTCTTCGCTATTTCTTTAGTCAGCCGATTATATTGCTTCCGTCCTTCTTTTGTTTGCAAATTCGCGTTGTCCCGAACCTTGTTCAACGCCGCAACTTTTTTCCGGAGATCTGCAATGCTCTTGACCTGCATGTTCACCACATCCTTTTCGGCCTGCTCAAGTTTTATTGCGTCGCGGGTTTCTTTGTTTTTCTTTTGCTGCTCAACTTTAACGCGTACAAGTTCCTGCGCCTCTTTGCTATCAGCTTGAGCGAGTTTTGCTTTTGCTGTTTCGAGTTGCTTTACAGTTTTCGCGGCTTCTTTCTGCTCAGCCGTTAGCTGTTCTGTGTTTTTTCGTTGCTGCTCTGTTGCCTTTACAAGATCTTTGTTTGTTTTGACGTTTTGGAAAGCGACGCCGACTTTTTCTCCCTCTTCAACTATCAACTTTAAATTTTCGACGCTTTTATTAAGTTTTGCGTTAAGCTCATCTATACCGCTGAAAGCGTTATCGCTAAAGATTTGGTTTATGTCAATTTGTCCGGGCATTGTTATTCCTTTCTTTCGCTTTCTGCTGAAGCATTATCCATTGTTTCGCTGTGATCTTGTCAACATCTATTTGATAGCCAAATGCGAGCTGCATTTCTGCGACCATTTCCTCAATGCTTTTTTCGGGTGTGTCTTTGTCGACCTCATCGAGTCGTTTAATCTCCGCGTTAAGTCGGTTGATCTTGTTAGTCAGTAACTTTATCTCCTTTGTGACATCCTTAATCCTTTTTTGCTTTAAATAGGTGAGTGCCCACAAGTCACCCTCCCTTAAAGCTAAGATAAGCGCAACCGCAAGGAGGTTGTTGTATTGTACATACATCCCCCCGAGTTTTGCTTTTTTCCTAAGCTTAACCGAGTAGCTCTTGTCCTTCGTCAAACTCGAATGCTCCGATATCATCGACTCCCACGTCGAATTCAGTGATTCCGTTGTCGACGTCGGCAATGATGACTCTTTCATCTCCTGTATCTTCTCCTCCTTCATCTTCAACAGATACTTCAACTCCCCGGTTGTCGCTGTCTTGTAAAACCTCCTTACAGGGAGATACTCTAATGACTTCCAAAATTCTAAGTTTTTTGTTTTCTGCATAACTCAATTCAAAAAAGTTATAGTGATTTTCTTCCTGCACAAGTGCGACGTCGCAATTCATTGTGTGCGCGTATTGTTTTGCGAGAATAAGCATGTGCTTTTTATCCTGCAATCTCTTTAAGTTCTTATCGTAACAGCTCATTTAATACTCCTTTCTGCAATTCTGGTAAAATGACTTGATCTATTAATTCTGTAAAGTTGTCAGGCGTAAGCCCGTAGATGTTAGCATATTTCTGCTCAAGTTTTGGCGCTTTATAGTCAGTGCTGTAAATCTCTAAAATGTGTCCTCGGAGCTCAGCTTTAAACCCTTCGTAGAAATCACCCGTTACCTTCAAATCCGGGTTGCCATATCCGGGCTTCGGGTTTAAGGTTTGCTTTTGCAGCGCATAGGATACATTCCGATATTTCGGCCTTAACTTTTCCAGCGTAGCCGTTTGGCCTTCATCGAGTTGATCGAGGTTGAGATCTACTATCGCAGTCTTTATATACCCCTCATCAAAAATGCGAAGGGCAAGGGCTCGCAAGTCCAAACCCTTCGCATTAACTGCAAGTTGCTTTATTCCCATTATGCTGAAGTCGTAAAGCTGACTGCACCAGCTGACTCGTAACCGTCCACTCCGAGAGTGGTTGGCGCTGCCAAAGTCACAGTGTAATCTCCGGCGGTCAATGTGGCCGCTAAAGTATAACTGCCACTGCCGTTATCTGTAACCTCTGTCACCGATACTGCGCTGCTTTCGTCATCCAGGATAATCCAGTCCGTTGTTTCGGTTAATCCGAGAACGGCATCACCTGTACACTCTTCAACTGCTGACACCGTCACTGCTGAGGTTGTAGGGGATGAGGTTGTAAGGGCTACATTCTGTAAACCGAACAGATCGTCAAAACTCCAGGTCGTAGGCTTATAGCTTACAACATTGTCGTTCATCTCTGTTGCGTCGTTAAGGATAACCATTACCTTAGCCAATGAGCGGGTATTGTTGTCCGTCATTGGAAGCTTCTCAACTTCAAGCAGGTTAATGTCAAGACCTTTGATAGCTTCACCGTCTGGGGAAGTGCCGAGAATCACGCCAGACTCATAGAATGGGAAAATTCTCCCCTTCTGCTGGTTGAAAGTTCTAAGGTTCTTCAGTACACAGGTAGGAATGTCCATCGTTCCGCGGAACCCGGGTTTTCCCTCTCGCACTTTAAGCCGTTTGCCTGAGTTGAAGGTTTGATACTGCGTTTCTTCATCCTGCGCCTCTACTTCGAGAAATTCAGGAAAGACATAGATGCGGCCATCCACTTGTTCAATGGCGGCAATCCAATCAGCTAAAGTCTGAAATTTGGATTCTGCATCAAAAGCAAAACCACGCGGAGTCCACACAAAGCCCTTTATGCCGTTAAGGTTTTCAGAGCATCCTGGGGATCCGGTGTTTGCCAAAGATTGGTTGCATGAATAAGTACTCATTTTAACAGATATTTATCAGTGAATAATTTACTTTTAAATCGAAACGGCAAACATGCCACGGGTGCATGTCTTGCAGTTTCACATCATAGCCCCGTAAGGCTTCGAACCCGTGAACGATTTTCACCGGGTGGTAGTATCGCAAAACACTGTATAAAGCATTATGCAATTCAGAATCAGCTCTATGCGCAATAGTCGGATAGAGTTTTTGCAGATTGGCAAAACAGAAAACCGACAAAACAGCATCGACAGAATTTTTCACGATCGAGGATTCTTCGGCTTGGAAAAATACAATGTGCCCGGAAGTCTTATCGCTCCGGAAAACATCTTTATAATCTTTCCCACCTATAAACCTCTCAAGATTCACCCCGTTAAGGTCTTCTGTTTTATACGCTCTGTCAAAGATGCTGAAATCATCAGGGAAGCCAAGCTCACTATTAAGCCGGGTCTGTATCCTGTCAATTACCTCATCTATGCCTGTTGCATTATTTCTCCTTATAACTATCATCGCAATGTGCCGTTAAAGTAGGCAGGTTTACCGAATAAATCAGAGTAAACCTTGTGTGCCTCTATTTTAATTTGTGAATATAAACCCGTAATGCCAAACTCTTTACTGCCTTCAAGCTCTGTAACTGCTCGCGCTGCCTGTCGTTCATAAAAATCAGAACGAACGGATAATTTCATACGCTCGATAAGATCAGCTGCAACAAACAACATCACAAGATTATCGAAACGCGAAACATTCTCAAGTAGCGTTTGCGTGTAATCTTCACGCACGGCAAATAAAGGGTTCAGCCCGAAGGTGTCAGAAGTCATAACCTCATCGTCGATATTAGGCAAGTCTATATCAGCTGAAGGAATGTAAACACTCTCAACCCCGATAAAGCGGTACCGGTGTTGAATCTCGCTGCAATTCCATTTCCGGGTGTAAGCATTAACCCCGGAAAGATCATCAACATAATACCCGATAAGGAAGTAACCCGCCGGATAGTCGTATGTCGATAACGTCCAATCGACTGAAACTTTATTGCCTAATCCTGTTGATACACTCTTAGTCTGTAACGCTGTCGTCTTGCTGGTGTGATAGAGATACAAGGTAATATCCTGCACCCCGTCAAACTCCATCGTAATATCCGACACCGTTACCGACTTATTAGCCGGAACCTTTACTTTCAACCCCACAAAATTGGAGGTCTTCGAAGTGGTGCTGCTCCAGTCATCGGCGAAGCCATACAGCCATGACGTTTCAAGCACATCAGACGAGGGCAACACAGTTTTAAGTGTCTTCAAGATGTTAGCGTTTTTCACACTTTCCAGAAACTCGTTAAATTCGTCTTCCGATAAATCCGGGTCCACGTGCGTGTCCTTTATTGCCGGAATAGTAACTAACGCGTTTGCGTCTTGGAAATATAAGCCCGAGTCACTTACCTGGTTGGCCTCGTCGACAATGTTATATCCTGTGTTGGTTCCCTGTCGGAAACCCACACGCGGGAAAAAAGATGTTATGACTTGTGACGTGTTAAACATTATTCTTTCAATATTAAGTTCAAAGTCCACACGGACACGCTCGACCCGGTACCGGTTACGGCTGCCCTCATATAGGGGTAAACCAAATCAGTGCCTGAAAGCACAGAAGTCAACATCGCATCTGACGTGTTAGTGTAAGTAAGAGTATCAGCTGTGGGATGTGTAATCCAGGAGCTGCCGTCCGGCGATACCTGCAAAATGATTGACCCCGTTACTGTGCCGGAAACTTTATCCGCTGTTGCGAACATCACATAATCCCAAGGCTTTGTAAGTTTACCGAAATCGGCATAAACCGTTCCGGTGTCCGTGAGGGTGTCAGAAGTAACCTCTTTAATCTGGAAGCTACTTGACCACTGAGCACTGACAGTCATCCCGACCACCAGCAGCATCACTATTAAGAAAAACTTTCTCATCATCGTAAAATTTTAAACCCTCAAGGCTTAGGAGCCTTGAACGGTCAGATTAATAACTGATTTGTTAGACACGTTAATTGGAGCAGTCAAAAAACCAAGGTCGATAGAAACTTCACATTGGAAGTTTACGTCCTGAGTTTCGGAACCGGCCTCATCGTTATCCGCACGGTCTGCATACTGGTGGAATGCAAAGGTTAGCCCTGAGATCGGGTCTTTGATTGTACCATAGCCCCCAAGGTAGCTATTGTAGTCGCCCCAACCCTGTACATTCTTCTGAGGAATCCAAGGAAGCGCGGCGAAAGTACCAACAGGCATAATGTAAGCGCCGCCACCTGCATAAGTTGAAGGCACATCCATCTCAGTACTCTCAGCGATATTAAGGCCTGAGTACTGGTAGCCGTAATTGGTTTCATTGCCTGTACCCTGAGCTGCATAGTGCTCAAGATCTGCATACTTCAGTGAATCAGCAACGACGTCATAATTACCTGTGAAGTAGTCCTGACGCATGATTGACTTGATGCGCTGAATGTAACGAGGGGTTTCATCCGCCCCGATCACGTAAGCCTTGTTGGTTGAATCCCAAGTCGCCCCTTTAACGCCGGTCACAGGTACTTGATTCTTATTCGTAGATAAGAATGTCTGTGCTGCTGTACCGATCGCGTTGTTGATGTCGATAAAGGAGTTATACAACTGAGTTGCTAACATCTCAGCCGCATTAAACTGGTTGCGGTCTTCCTGCTTCAGGGTGTACTTGAAAGTCCTTGTGTAAGAACTCCAGGTCAATGAGGTTGCAAAGGAGTCACCCAGCTTGCCTGTGTGATTGTAAGCCCTTGCGGAACCTACCGATTCAGAAGAACGCGCCAGCATCAGCGTTTCGACACTTCTCTGGTCAGAGCTCTTACCATTGAGATAATCAGTATATGCCGGCACTGTAATTTTTGAATTCTTTAAAGCAAGCATGAGCGCGGGATTACTCTTATAGCGGAATTCCGGCTCCTGCATTTTGGCGTTAAGTCGCAGTTGCGCCTTTTGCTTTAAACTTGCTGCATAATTTGCCATTTTTAAGATTTTTAATAATTAAACATAAATGCGGAACATCCGCTTAAGCCAATAGCCCGCCCCGGCTATTCGTATGAAAAGTTTTTATTGTCCCTCATAACAGTATCGAGTAGTTTACTACCTTCGCTGCCTTCAGGGTTGATACCTTTCGACTCACAATAAGCGTTAAAATCGTCAAGGTTGTTAATGTCAGAGAAGGCGCCACCACCTACCGGGATATTGGTTTTACCTCTACCCTTCCGAGGTTCCCCGGCCATGCCCTTCTCAGTAACAAAATGTTTTAACACATTTTCAGGGTTTTCGGGTAACTGCGTTTTTTGGTTCAAAACTTTCTCTCCTGTGCTTTTATTCTTTAAAACCAGTTTGTCATCTTCGAAAACCGGCTCATAGTCGTTGCGGAAAATCTGAGATACGTAAGTAGGGCTCCAGCCGTCTTTCAGCGTAATATCTGAAAGCCCGGAAGACACAACTTTGTTAAACTCAAAGCTTAATTTCTGTGAATTCATTTTGTTTTCAAGTTCTGCTTTTTCAGTTTCAAAGCCTTGTATCTGTGCCCGCAGTGCTTCATTTGAAGCTGTTAACTCTTTGACCTTTTGTGAAGGCTCAACCTTGGCATCAGCCTCAGCCTTTTTCTGCACTTCTTGAACAAAGACGTTGAAATCCTTGCCTTCAAAGTCCAAGCCCATTTCACGCTTTGCGTTCTTAACTGCAATCTCAAGCGCGGCTTTTCCTGCTTCGCTTTTTGCTCGATTGCGTATAGAGTTGTCCCGGGTCTCTAAGTCCTCGGGAGTAAAGAAACTACCCTCCGGTAGTGTAAAATTAACTTCTCCGTCATCCGACGGAATAAGCCCGGCGATCTCTGCTTCAGTCTCGGATACCCCGATAGCCTGAAGTGCCTTTTTGTAAAATTCTGCTTTCTTCATTAGATCAGATCCTCTGTTTCTTTCGGTTTAACACTTTTTTTATTTGCAGGGGTTTTGGTCTCGATCTTTTCATATTCGAAACCTGAATTGAAGCGCTGGTTATTATTCCAAGCTGCCTCATCATCTGTGATAAACACCTCGCGGGTGGCTTCGAGTCGCTTAAACTCCTTCGCTCCCGTCTTCGGATTCTTTACTTTCACCCCCCGATACTCCTGATACTTTTGATAGCTCATTTTCTTGTAAATATTCGTTAAACATTTCTGTTAATTGCTCTGCGCTTTTAAGCGTTATTTCGATTTCGGGCACTGTGGAAAGCCACTCATTAAAATGCACTTTCTTTTTATATTCAGCGCTTCCAACTGTCAAACCTGCAAGATCTTTATGAATGAAGGGTTCAACCTTCATAAGCTTTAACATACGTTGCAATAATTGATCGTTGCCCTGAAATTCTGTGTAATAAACTTGCTCAAGGATTGCGTTCAATAAGCTATCAGGCGCTCCCGCCTTTCTCGCTTTATTGTATTTATCCAGCAACGCATCCGGGCTCTCAACCAGATAACGACGTCCGTAATTATCTGATAAGCCTTTCACTTTATCCCCAAAATGGAAGCGCACTTTGCAGTACAGGATAAAACTTTCCACGCGCTCCACCTCTTCGCGTATGTCGTTAAGCCTGTCATTCACGGGCTGCACGTCAATAAAACGCCCGGTTGCGGTTTCGTTGTTGCCCCCTTCCGCGTTCTGGGTACCCCATAACGTTTTAAACATTTTCTGCTCCAGCAGGTGATCTTCTTCGTTCATCTGCTTCCAGGTCTCAAGGTCGGGAGCCACATAGCCGGCGATATCGGGCGCGATCTTCGGCACTTCCTGTATCTCGTCGTCAATTTTAATCGTTGACGGCATGGTAAGTTTCAACGCGTCGCTAACATCTGTTTTCTCTTTAAACCCGGAGCCACCGCATGCTTCACAGGGCTTACCCTCAACTACTCCGGTGCCGTTACACCTTAAGCAGGGCTGAGCATATTCCCAGTAACGCGGAAAACCGTGAAGCTTTTTATAAATCACTTTGATGGAGCTATCGACCAACGCCTCATCCGCAAGCTCGATAATATCGTCGATCAGTGAAATCTTATGGCAGGTGTCTTTAATCTTATGCTTAGAGCTGCTCTGCACAGCCGGCACAAAACCAAAATAGTTGGGGTAGCTCTCATCTGGAAGGAAAACCAAATTTTCATCTTCATTTACTCGATATAACGCATCAATGTTATCATCAACTATTCGAAGATATTTAAATTCTTTATCATTTTCTTTAACAAAATATGGTTCAAACATTATAAACTCATAAGCCCCGTTGTTGTCCTGTTGATATTCGTAAATCTGCTCAATGGAGTAAATGGATTGCAGAACCTCGTCATTGTCGGACACCTCACAAAAACTTATCCCATTAGGGTCTGCAAAAGCAAATGGCATCCAGGTATCACGCATCCACTTTTTAAGCTCCTGCTCGTCCTCCATCTCCCTGAATCGCTTAACGCTTGAGTCGGGCATGTCGTAGTAAATGCTACCACCCGGAGCTGAAAAAACTTTATCCGCAGGCCGCAGCACCCGCGACATACGGGCTTTACTGCTTTTTGCGAGTCTGGTTCTGAGCGCTCGCTGTGCTTTGTTCTCGTATTGCTCGATGGTTTCCAGATACTCACTCAGCCCTTCGCCGGTCAAATGCATGTAGATGTGACGCGCTTCGCGGCGCATTTTTCCGATTCTTCCCTCGTTAGGGTGATCTTGATAAATCTTCTGAGCTTCTTCAATGGTCAATATCATACGGCAAATGCACTTTTATTCACAAATGTAACACTTTTTTTCAAAAGCAGGAAAAGGAAGGAATAAGTAAGCGCGTCAATGCGGTTAGGTGATGGCGCGTTGGGGTCTGTGCTGTCCCAGTCTGTCATCTCCGCTTCAAGCTTCATCAGGCCTTCGCCTGCATGCTTGATGCGGTTCTGTTCATACAAGCCGACAACCGGCTCAGCTCTTAAGGCTTTACCCTTCTTAGCTCTTACCGTCTTGACCCTTACATTCCGATCAACTTGCCTTATCAGCTCTTTAATCATGTCGCCGCCTTGGTTCACCTCCGCAACAATGTAGTTTGCCTCCCACTTGTAGTACAAATCCACTGCTTTCTCAGCCCAGCCGAGAGGCGTATATCTGCCCGTCGCATCTTCCAGCACATACCCGATATCTCCGGATTTGCCGGATACGATTATCCCGGTGTCGTCGCTGTCAGGGTTACTGGTCACTGCCGGGTCAATAGCAATGCAAATTTTTTCACACTCAGGCGCAACGGCTACCCTGTTACGCTCTATCATGTCGTAAGTCCAGAGCGCCCCCTCGATATCGGTTGTAAATTCACCGTGCAGGAACCTGCGACGCTCCCGCTCTGACATCACCCCGAGGATGTTCTCGATGTAATCCTCCCCGATATTCTGCTTATTGCCTTCCGGGTTCATCTGCATACAAGAGTAAAGCTCAGGCCGGGCTAAAGGCTGAGACCCTTCGCGGGTAGGATCTTCGCCAAGGATGAAAACTTTATACGTCCAGTGAGTCTTTGTCGGCGGGTTCATGGAAAAGTACGCCCGGTTCTTCAGGTAGCCCCCGTTACTGCATTTGCTTCGTTGTGCTAAACGGGTTAAGGCAACTTGGATGCTTCGATATGAAAACTGATCCACCTCGTCAAAGTGGATAGTCGAATACCCATTACCTAAAATCCTGTCTGCTCGTTCCTTGTCATCAAGCCCTCCGACCCATATCTGAGATCCTCCCGGAAGACTAATAAACCAGTCTTGCTTATTCTCTGTATATTCCAAGCCGATCAGCTTAGCCACTGCCGGAAAGGTGTCATACCAGATAGCCCTTTTCGCATCCTTGAACACCCGCCGAAGAATTAAGTGGCGGGAGCCAGGAGCCTTCAGAGCCCGGACAATAACGGCATAAACCAGAATAGCGGTCTTGCCTGATCTGCTACCCCCGTACAGGAGCGTATAAATCGCAAGGCCGCCGAGTAGCTTAATCGCTTTTGCCTGGTCTTCTGTTTTTTTAAAGTTGTTCATCAGATTTGTCGAAGGTAACCTTCAGGCCTTTAACGTCGACCTCTTGTTTCTCAACATAACCCCGTTTCTTGCCTTTGCATTTCAGATAAAAAATGATCGCCCCGAGGTTATCTTCTTTAATCTGTTTGAACAATTTAGACTCCGCGAAGTCAAGGGCAACATTTTCGAGGTTGTCTACCTCCTCCCGAAAATTCGGATCTGAATTCAGGTAATTGTAGAACGTTTTTCGTTCAACTCCAACCGCCCTGCAAGCGGTGGTCACTACTCCCATGCTCTGCTTTAGAGCTTCGAGAAGCGCTTTTTTCTTTTGTGTAAGTCTGGCCATTTTATTCTTCTATTTTAATAGCTCACCGTTTATCTTCACCTCCAGATTCGGCTCCAGATTCAACATTCGCTCCACTACAACTTTACAATATTTAGGGTCTAATTCCATGGAATAGCATAACCTCCCGAGCTCATGGGCTGCTACCATAGTAGTCCCCGACCCAATAAACACGTCACATACGATATCTTTTCTTTTAGAGCTGTTCCCTATTTGATACGCAATTAACTCAACAGGTTTCATCGTTGGGTACTCCTTATTGCGAAGAGGCCTATCAAAATTTAAAACAGTGGTTTGCTTTCTATCCGAACCCCAATAATGACTTCCCCCGGAAGTCCACCCATACAAGCAAGGCTCGTGCTGCCATTGATAATCTTGTCTTCCTAATACCATGCTATTTTTAACCCAAATGAGACACTGTTTCACCTGGATTCCGGCGTCCATCATCGCTCTTCTAAAATTCGTCCCTTCTGAATCTGCGTGCCAAACATACCACACCCCTCCGGGTTTTACGTGTTCATTAAGATTAGAGTAAAAAGACAGCAGGAAATCATAAAACCTAGAGTCCTCCATTTTATCATTTTTAATCTTAAGCTTCTCTTTGCCTCTCCCTGTGTAATCAACATTATAAGGCGGGTCGGTAACCACCAAATCGGCTTTTTCGCCTTCCATCAATTTCTCCAAGTCCTCTTTTTTCGTGCAATCCCCACATAAAAGCCTATGCTCCCCAATCTCTATTAAATCGCCATATTCAATAGAAATGCCAAGTCCTTCCTCCCCTTCCTCGTAGTCGTCTTCTTTGACACTCTTTTCAGGGAACGCTAAATCCAGCCCCCAATCAGCCAGAAGATCGGTGTCCCATTCGTTCTCAAGCAAATCTAAGTCCCAGTCTCCGAAACCGACATTGTCCTTGATAATGAATTCTTTTTTCTGCTCTTCTGTTAATTCGTCCGCCCTTTTTACCCAAGAATCAGGTATCTCAGTTTTTCCAAGATATTCTAATGCTGCATATCGCATATTGCCTCCAAGCACCACCCCATTTTCATCGACGACAATAGGACGCAACTCCATCATTTGAGGGAAATCCTCTATTGACTTGACGAGTTTTTTGAATTTGTTGTTTTTCAGTACCCTGGGGTTGTCCGGGTTTTTTTTAATGTCTTTTAATTTCATGCGTCAAAATTAAACAAAAAATCTCAGTCAAACCGCGAAAACGGTCTGAAAAAAGTATTGTTTTTCTGCGAACTGCTTAATAATCAATAATTTACAGCCCGAAAAAAGGGCTCTGTAAATAATAAAACAATAAAAAACAATGCATTGTTTCGCTGTAACCCCCTGAATATCACCGTTTACCGAGGATAAAAAACAATAAACACAAAAAACCCCTATAAAGTATATACGTGTTATTTACACGTGTATATAATGCCGTATATCACCCTATATTTTACATTATAAATGTTTCATAGTATTTATTGTTTTTATTGTTTACACAGCCCGCAGCCCTTTATTGGCGCGGGTTGTAGCGAAAACAATGTATTGTTTTTATTGTTTTTATTGTTTACGGGGTCAAAAAGTTAAAACCCTGAAAATCAACCTATTAAAAAATCAAAGGGCAAACGTGTGACATTTGCCCCTAAATTTAGTAACTTTATACTGAAAATCTTAAAATAAATAATAAAGGGCAAACGTGTGACATTTGCCCTTGTTTTTGGTAACCTTATATAAGGTCGTCAACATAACCGATCGACAACTCGAAATCGGTCAGCCCAAAATCCCCCCTCAGGGTTGCCCCTGTGAAGTTACAATATGCTACCTGAGCTTCGCACATGGAACGGATTTGCAGATCTGTTTTTTGCATATCTGCATTCGTTAAATCTACCTTATCCATTATGGCGTCAGAGAAATCAGCCCTTCTGGCATCAACTTTTTGCAAGTTTGCCTCCATCAAATTGCAGTTTCGGAAGTTGCAATCCTGCAAATTTGCCCCTTCAAAGTTAGCATACCTCAGGGACGACCCCTCAAAGTCGCAGCCCTGCAAATTACACCCGGAAAAATCTTGATCTTCTGTAACCAAAAACCGGAAATTCATTCCGCTGAGGTCTCTACCTGTCAGGTCTTCACCTTCTTTAATCATTAGCATTGCCCGCTCCTGCGTTATAGGCTTGTCGGCTTCATCCCTTAGGTCGATGAGGGGGATAATAACGTTGTGCAGGTCTTCCGTCTTTAACACGGCGGGCATGCATAAGCAGATATCCCGGTTAGCTGTTGTGCTGCTCCTCATCATCAATGCCTTAGTGGGGCTGCCATTCCAGTATAGGTGCACTTTCTCGACCCCATTGGCCGCAAGGGCTGTAGCCCCTCGCATAATATTTTCAGGGTCAAAATAGACATCCTCCCCTTTTTCATTAAACACTTGAAGCGTGACAGGATATCCCTCACCGCTGAGGTCGAACCACTTTAGCCGCATTATTGCGGCGTTGCATATTGCGATAATATCAGATACTTTAATATTATCAATCAATAAAGGAGCCTCAGGTATGGCTGCTTTCCAATTTGGAAACCTACCTACAAGGGTCTCCCCTTTGTATCTGTGAATAATCTTATTGTCCATAGGGCTGACTATCCGGCTCTCGCCTTCAAGCTGAGCCCCTAACCCTGCTAACACGTGCGCGTCGGTGGCGATCATCATTTGCTCTTCGACGTCGTAGTAAACCCCTCGGAGGGCTTCCCGCACGTCATCTTTATGGCCTTGCAGGACGCACCCTTTCAAGGCTTCCAGCTTATCATCCGTAACCTTCACCCGCTTGGGCTTTGGCTCCGGGTTTAGGTAGATATCACCCGTAAGATCTTGGGTGGTCAGTTTATTGTTCCTTTTCAGGCCTTTAGGTGCCCAGCCTTCTTTAAGAAGACTGATAAAGCCCGACATGGCAGCGATCTCGCTGCCTGTAAATTCTTCAAGCCAGTCCAGCACATTGCCGGACTGGTCGTTGAAAATACAGTTTTCAATGTGTTTTTTCATATGCGTTGCCCGTCATGCCGGTAGCTCAGCGTTAAGTTATTATAATTCAATAACCATTCCTCGATAGATGCATCCCTTTCTATATCCACGATTGCTCATTCCGACAACTAAATATTTGCCGTTAAGATAATAACGGCTTTTAATGTCCATCACTTCTATTTTACCTGAGCAGGTATAGGCGCTTTCGCCTGTCCCTAATTCCTCGTAATGGAATCCAAGCTGCTCTAACTCCGCGCGGCAGGCGGCGTTAATATTATTATAACGGTTAACGATTGCTGTTGCTTTTTTGATCAAAGTTGAAGTTTTCATTGTGCTTCGGGTATCCGTCCCGCCGGGGTCTTATTGTCTTTGTTTGTATTACAAATATAAGGCTTTTATTAATACGCTCGACAAAAAGTGTAAAAAAAATGTGAAAAAATATTTTATTTATATTCGTTCTAAATAAGCTTTGATCCTCGCTTTCACTGCTTGCATTAAACCTTCTTGCCCTTTGCTTTTCCGGTTGATCGCCTTTATTACATCCTCATCAATGGTTCCCCGGGTGATAAGCTTATTAATGATGACCGGGTGATTCTGCCCCTGACGGTTCAGTCGTGCGTTAAACTGTTGCTCAAGTTCAAGGCTCCATGTCTGGCCGAACCAGACAATTATATGCCCTCCGGCTTGCAGGTTCAAGCCATGACCCCCACTGGCCGGGTGCATTATCATCACTTGTATTTTGCCCGCATTCCAGTCGCGTACATCCTTGTCAGTTTTAAGCAGTCGAGGATGGTAACCTTTCAGCTCTTGCAGGAGTCGCTCCCGGTCATGCTCGTATGCGTAAGCAATTAAAACGGGCTTGCCTGCTGCATCTTCGAGGATCTCCTTAGTCGCGTCAATCTTCAGACCGTGAACAACTTTATAATCGTGTTGCTCGTCATAGATAGCACCATTTGCAAATTGCAGAAGTTTGTTAGATAAGGCTGCTGCGTTAAGGGCTGCAATCTCTTCACCCTCGCCGAATAACTCGAGTATTTGTTCCTCCTCAAAATCTTTGTAGGCTTTTTGCAGGTTATCGGGCAGGTCTATGCGTATATAGTTAGTCGTCACCTCCGGGAGGTTGAGGTAGTCTTCAGACTTCATGCTGATGCAAATATCCTTTATCTTGTCTTGTATAGCCTTTTCTGCGCCTTTCCGTAATGCGTAGGAATATACGATCGCCCCTTTACGCTTGTCAGGCTTAAAGTATTGCTCCCGGTAATGAGTGATAAACCGACCAAGGCGTTGACCTCGATCTAGCAGGTACATCGGCGCCCACAAGTCTAATAAACCATTCGGCGAGGGCGTTCCGGTTAGCTCAACAATTCGAAGGAATAAAGGCTGATACAGGCGTAAGGCTTTAAAGCGCTTTGACTTGTTATTCTTGAAACTGCTGCTCTCGTCAATGACTAACATATCAAAATCAGGTCTTTGCTTTTGATCGAAAAACCAAACGACGTTATCCCGGCCAAGCAAGTAGATATCGGCCTTTTGCTGCATTGCCGCACGACGTTGCGCTGCGGTGCCGGAGATCTTGGAAAAGGTAAAATGCTTAGTGTGCTCCCATTTCTCGGCCTCGGCTCCCCACACACTCTCAACTACCCGCTTAGGGGCTATAATCAGGACGTTGTTAACCTCAAGATCTGCATACATCAGATAATTAATCGCTGTAAGAGTTGAGATCGTCTTTCCTAAACCCATCTCAAGGAATAAGGCACACCTGGGCACTTTGATAATATGCTCCACCGCCGCCTGCTGGTAGGGGTGCAAATCCTTTTCACTTAACATCTTTTACTCCTTCTTTGCTGTCAATTATTAATATCTTAAAACCTAAACCTCTGAGTTTGTTGTGCATATAGGTTTGAATCTTTCGGGGCTTTTTTCCCGGAGCTTTAAGCTCTACAAATAAGCACCTGCCGCCCGGCAAAAGGCACAACCGGTCTGGCAGTCCGGTTGTGTGCAGGGTTGTGAGTTTAAGGCTCAAGCCTCCGAGGGCTTTAACGTGATCGTTTAAACGGTTTTCGATATCTCGTTCTGCTGGTTTCATCGAGTTGCAAATATTTTCATTACGTTTATACACCTGTATTGGTGTTATAATGGTATTACATATACACAGGTGTTAGCGGTCAGCTAAAGAAGCATTCCACCATTTGATAAATTCAATAACCGCATCATAAACGCATTGTATTTTTGAATCATTTGATTGATATACAATTTCTTTATTTCTGTTATCAATTATCGTGCATCTAAAAGGAGTTACCCAATTATAATGCCCGTAGATATTAACATCATATTTACATTCTATTTCAATTTTTTCGACTACTGGCATTAGCCAATCCCAAGAACTATTAAAACACCATTCATCAGGCTCTCCAGTTGGGCAATCATATTCAACTCCTTCTGGTTGGTAATAATAACCGTTTGGATAATCTTCTGGTGCATCATTAATAAACTTACTACCTAGAAATTCAGCAATTAAAGCCGAACCGCTAACAATATGTTTATGCAATTGGGGGTTTTGTTCTGTATTCATCATTATATCAATTTTTTAAGTTAGTACTATTTTGACAGTGCAGTGGTTTCTAATCCCCAACTGCACAAACATTTAACGTT